>Ga0208645_1000108_pt1 | contig 132009 bp, 129 predicted proteins | sample VirMetDEL_Sep_01_FD_184519 | JGI IMG/M metagenome (GOLD analysis project Ga0208645, IMG submission 184519) | Aqueous microbial communities from the Delaware River and Bay under freshwater to marine salinity gradient to study organic matter... | ecosystem: Environmental > Aquatic > Marine >...
GAACCTGGCCGGATGAAGCCACGGATAGAGGTCGTCGGCATCGACTGTCTGATGCTGCGCCTGTTCGACGAGATCGACGAAGCCCACATGCCCTGGCTGCTCGCGGCAACCGGACGGCTGCGCGATGCCTTCGGTGGGGCGTTGCTAGATCTGGTGCCCTCCTACACCACCTTGCTGGTGCACTACGACCTGCGCCAGCTCGACGACGATCAGGCGCGTCAGCGAGTGGCCGAAGCGCTGCACAACCTGCAGCCAGACGCTTGCGGACAGGCGCGGGAACTGAACATTCCGGTGTGGTACGACCCGAGCGTAGGCCCCGAACTAGAGGCATTGGGCCAACGCAGCGGGCTCGGCATGGCGGGCGTGATCGAACGGCACAGCGCCCGCACCTACCAGGTTTTTGCGCTGGGATTTGCGCCGGGCTTCGCCTTCATGGGGCTGGTCGACGAATGCCTCGCCAGCCCGCGCCTGCAAACGCCGCGTAAGCGAGTCCCGGCCGGCAGCCTGGGTATCGCTGATCGCCAGACGGCCATCTATCCGCTGGTTTCTCCCGGCGGCTGGAACCTTATCGGGCGCAGCCCGACCCGCCTGTTTGATCGTGAGCTGGATGGCTACAGCATCTGGCAACCCGGTGGCAGGGTCCGTTTTCAGCCCATCGATCACGCCGAATTCGTCAGGCTAGGCGGAGACGACACGCCGTACGAGGTGACGTCATGACCCTGCTGATCGAGCGCAGCGGCGCCTTGGCCAGCTTGCAGGACGGCGGTCGATTCGGCGTCCGTCATCTTGGTGTGACCCAGGGCGGTGCTGCTGATTGGGTATCGCAATCCTGGGCCAACTGGCTGCTGGGTAATCCACTTCATGCCGCCACGGTGGAAATCACGCTCGGCAATCTGACTCTGCTCGCTGAGACAGATAGCTGCCTGGCCCTGTGTGGCGCCGACCTCGCGGCGACACTCGAAGGACAGCCCATCGCGCCGGGGCGCAGTTTCACCATCCGCAAAGGACAGCGTCTGCGCTTCGGCACGCCGCAACTGGGCGTGCGGGCCTATCTCGCCGCGCCGGGCGGATTCGCGGCGCCGCAACTCCTGGGCAGCTGCGCTACGGTGCGCAGGGAGCAACTCGGCGGCCTGCACGGCGATGGCCAGCCCCTGACCGAGGGTGATCGGCTGATTTACAGTGGCGCCCCTGCTAGCGCACGCGAATTGGGCTCTGAACAGAACCCTCCACTGTTTACCGATACGCCACTAGAGGTCGTGCTGGGCGCGCAGATCGGAGATTTCAGCGGCCAGAGCCTGTTCGACGTGTTCAACCGCCCTTGGACGGTCGACCAGCGTGCAGACCGTATGGGCATCCGCCTGCTGGGGCCAGTGCTGCGCAGTTCGCGGCAGTCGATGATTTCCGAAGGCGTGCCGCTGGGTGCTATCCAAGTGCCGCCGGATGGCCAGCCCATCGTGCTGCTCAATGACCGGCAAACCATTGGCGGTTACCCGAGGCTGGGCGCACTGACGCCACTTGCGGTGGCGCGCCTGGCGCAGTGCCTGCCCGGCACCGAGGTCCATTTGAAGCCGAAAGCCCTGCAGGCTGCGCAACGCGAGCAACGCCTGTTACTCGCCCAGTGGCAATAAGGGTGACAGCGGCGAGATACCACAGACGGCAGCCCGGCCTGTAGGAGCACGGTATGGGTAACCCGATCCTGGCGATCCTGATTCAGGCATGGGAGCCAATACAGTCGGCGAACGCCTTAGCCGCGCTCCCCAATCAGCCACTCAAGCGGCACTTCATGCTGGCCGCGCTCATCGGTGATGAACAATGAACCCTCACTGACCATCACGCTCCAGCTGATCGCCCTGGGCAAATCGCGCGCCACTGATTCCAGTGCCTCCTGCCCCACCGCCACCAAGTTGATTTTTTTCAGGCTGCGCACGCTGTCGAGCACCTTCGTCTGCCATACCCGCAGATTCCCGTAAGCGACCAAGCTGAAGCGTTCCGCGCGGCGCGAGCACCAGGTGATCCGCTCAGCATCCGGCTGGCCGACTTCGATCCAGTGCAGCACGCGGTCATCGAGGCTCTTTTCCCACAACGCGGGTTCATCGACATCCGACAGCCCCCGACCGAAGGCAAGCTTTTCGTCATACCAGAGCACGTAGGCGATCAGCCTTGCGACCAGGCGCTCCTCTGTCTCAGAGGGATGCCGAGCAACGGTAAAGCGCAGATCCTGATAAACGTGGCGATCAAGATCGGTGAGATTGATCTCGACCTTATACGGTGTGGCTTGCAGGGCCATGACAGCTCCGGACGGGAAAAAGGAGACGCAGTTTAGCGTATCGGCACAATTTCAGAGCCGCTCGTAGCACGCCTTTCAATGCCATAACGAGCAGGAAAAATCCGACGAACGTTATTTGACAATCGTTCTCATTATATTTAGCATCCACCACATTCGCAGACCCAACGGGTAGTTCATATGTACGTGTGTCTTTGCCAGGGCGTTACCGACGGCCAGATCCGTGAAGCCATCTATGAAGGTTGCTGCAGCTATCGTGAAGTGCGAGATGCCACTGGCGTTGCCACCCAATGCGGTAAGTGCGCCTGCGTCGCCAAACAGGTTGTTCGCGAAACCCTGAGCGATATACAGAACGCCAGCGCCTCCCTTGCTTACCCAGCGGGATTCTCACCCGCCTGATCCACATCGATTTACCCGAGCCAGGCACATGCCCGGCTTTTTTCTGCCCGCGAATCAAGGCCTTGGCCGCCAGTCGCGGAACAGACTTATTCTTATTTCGCTTTACCCTTTATCATTCAAGGACTTAGGTTTGACAGCACCTAGGTTCGTGGCCAGACTGCGCTTATTAACGAACCCGATTCGACGCAGGGCACCGACATGAAAGGCGACAAGCTGGTCATTCAGCATCTGAACAAGATTCTTGGCAACGAACTGGTCGCAATCAACCAGTACTTCCTGCATGCACGCATGTACGAAGATTGGGGCCTCGGCAAGCTCGGCAAGCATGAGTACAAAGAATCCATCGACGAGATGAAGCATGCGGACAAGCTGATCAAGCGCATCCTCTTTCTCGAAGGCCTGCCCAATCTGCAGGATCTGGGAAAGCTGCTGATCGGTGAAAACACCCGCGAGATGCTCGACTGCGACCTCAAGCTCGAGCAAGGCGGCATACAGGATTTGAAGGTTGCCATCGCCTATTGTGAAAGCGTCGGCGATTACGGCACCCGCGAGCTGCTTGAAGACATTCTTGAATCCGAAGAAGAACACATCGACTGGCTGGAGACTCAACTGAGCCTGATCGGCAAGGTTGGCATGGAGAACTACCTCCAGTCGCAGATGGACGAGTAAACCGTCGCTTTTCAACGAAAACGGGAGCCTAGGCTCCCGTTTTCTTTATTGCCTGACGCAACTGAACGTCACATCACGCTGAAATATCGAAGCTTGCCTAAACGTAGGCATAAAAAAACCCGCTCTTTAGCGGGTTTTTCGGAGTAGCTATCAAGCGCCAGCTTTTTCAACGGCTTGCTTGATCAGCGGTTGCAACTCGCCCTTTTCGAACATCTCAAGAATGATGTCGCTGCCACCGACCAACTCGCCATCCACCCACAACTGGGGAAAGGTCGGCCAGTTGGCATATTTCGGTAGATTGGTACGAATTTCAGGATTTTGCAGGATGTCGACGTAGGCGAACTTCTCACCACAGCCCATCACAGCCTGGGTCGCACGGGCGGAAAAGCCGCACTGCGGTGCATTGGGCGAGCCTTTCATGTAAAGCAGCACCGGGTTCTTTTCGATCTGCTCTTTGATGGTTTCGATGATATCCATGGGGCACCTCGGCTAGTCTCGGTTGCCGCGCATTGTACAGAACAGCAGCCTAAAAGCCGAGTCGCGGGCTCGGCTTTTATTAACGCTCGTGCAGCACAGCTTCCCTGAAGCGCACGATTCTGGCGCGCTGAGGCCGATTTGCGCCGGCTGAGGCTTTCTGGATAAGATCGCGCCTTTCCCGTTTCGTCGCCATCTATGCGACCCCTGTCGTAGGCCCTTCTATTTCGTCGAAATCTCCGGCCTCGACTGCGGCAATGAAAGGTAGTTGATATGAGCGCAAGGCACTTTCTCTCACTGATGGACTGCACGCCCCAGGAGCTGTTAGGCCTGGTCCGTCGCGGCATCGAGCTGAAGGATCTGCGCGAGCGCGGCATTCTGTTCGAGCCGCTGAAAAACCGCGTTCTGGGCATGATTTTCGAAAAAGCTTCGACCCGCACGAGACTGTCTTTCGAAGCAGGAATGATCCAGCTCGGCGGCCAAGCCGTATTCCTTTCACCGCGCGACACGCAGCTGGGTCGCGGCGAACCGATCAGCGACTCCGCCATCGTCATGTCGAGCATGCTCGACGCCATCATGATCCGCACTTTCGCTCATTCAACGCTGACCGAGTTTGCGGCGAACTCTTCGGTACCGGTAATTAACGGCCTGTCGGATGATCTGCACCCTTGCCAATTGATGGCCGACATGCAGACGTTTCATGAGTTGCGCGGCGGTATCGCGGGCAAGACCGCAGCGTGGATCGGCGACGGCAATAACATGTGCAACTCCTATATGGAGGCGGCGCTTCAGTTCGATTTCCAGCTGCGTATCGCTTGCCCTGAGGGCTACGAGCCCGACAGCGAGCTGCTTGCGCAGTCCGGTGACCGGGTGCAGATATTCCGCGACCCACGCGAAGCAGTGGCGGGCGCGCACCTGGTCAGCACCGATGTTTGGGCCTCCATGGGCCAGGAAGATGAAGTCGCCGCACGCATGGCCACCTTCCGGCCGTATCAGGTCGACCGGGCCTTGCTCGACGCGGCCGCTGAAGACGTTCTGTTCATGCATTGCCTGCCGGCACATCGCGGCGAAGAAATCAGCCACGATGTGCTCGACGACAAGCGTGCAGTCGCCTGGCAACAGGCCGAAAACCGTCTGCATGTGCAGAAAGCCCTGCTTGAGTTTCTGGTCGAGCCGGCTTACCACCACGCATGAGCCATGAGCCGCTGCTCCACCTGCGCGACCTCGCCTGCGGTTATGGCGAACAGAGCATTGTGCAGAACCTCAATCTGCACCTGAATCGCGGTGATATCGGGTGCCTTCTCGGGCCATCCGGTTGCGGTAAGACCACTACGTTACGGGCTATCGCCGGATTCGAGCACGTCAACGATGGTGAGATCCAACTAGGCGGCGAAGTGCTTTCGCGGCGAGGTTTCACCTTGGCACCCGAGAAGCGCCGGGTCGGCATGGTGTTCCAGGACTATGCCCTTTTCCCGCATCTGACGGTGACCGAAAATATCGCCTTCGGGATTCGCAAGCATCCGCAATCGCAACGCATCGTGCGCGAAATGCTCGATCTGGTGCATCTAGCCCCGCTCGGAAAGCGTTACCCACACGAACTCTCCGGCGGCCAGCAGCAACGCGTTGCGCTCGCCCGAGCACTTGCACCCGAGCCGGAACTGCTGCTTCTAGACGAACCGTTCTCCAACCTCGACGGCGACCTGCGCCGACGCTTGAGCCATGAAGTCCGCGAGATTCTGAAGGCGCGTGGTACCAGCGCCATTCTCGTCACCCACGATCAGGAAGAAGCCTTCGCTGTCAGTGACCAGGTCGGCGTATTCAACGATGGTCGGCTGGAACAGTGGGACACCCCTTTCAACCTCTACCATGAGCCGCTTACACCTTTCGTGGCGAGCTTCATCGGCCAGGGCTACTTCATTCGTGGCCAGCTGATCGACCCGGAGACGGTGCAGACGGAACTGGGCGTCATTCGCGGCAACCGCGCCTACACCATGCCGGCTGGCAGCTCAGTGGACGTTCTGCTGCGTCCGGATGACATCGTCTACTCACCGGAGAGCAGGCTCAAGGCGCTGATTGTTGGCAAGACTTTCCTTGGTGCCTCGACCTTGTATCGACTGCAGTTGCCCACCGGCAATCAACTCGAGGGAATATTTCCCAGCCACGCGGACTACCCGACCGGCCAGGAAGTGGGCATTGGCATCGCCGCCGACCATCTGGTGGTGTTCCCGGCGCAGGGCAGCGTGGCCGCCTATGAAAAACTGCCAGAAGCGGGCGTGCGGCGTTACAGCAGTAACGTTTGAGCTCAGTCACCGCGTTACTCTTCCGTCCGGATCTCCATCGCCTCGCCGCCGCGTGATTTGAGGCGTCGCGCCCTGAAGAACTCAGTCAGTATCTCGCTGCAACGCTCCGCAGCGACGCCACCTTCGATCAACACCCGATGATTGAGAAAATCCTGGGAGAAAAACTGGCCCCGACTGACTGCAACCCCCGCCTTGGGCTCAGTTGCGCCGTATACCACTCGCTGCACGCGTGAATGGACGATCAAACCCGCGCACATACTGCAGGGTTCGAGCGTCACGTACAGCGTGCTCTCCGGTAAGCGATAGTTCTCCAGCTTCGACGCTGCGTCGCGAATAGCGACCATCTCAGCGTGGGCGCTCGGGTCGTGGCTTGAGATCGGGAAATTGAAACCCCGGCCAATTATCTGGCCGTTGTGTACCACCACCGCACCGACCGGGACTTCCCCGAGTCTTGCCCCTTCGGCGGCAAGGGCCAACGCCTCGCGCATGAATTCATCATCACGGGAACGGTCGATGATCATAGGTCTTTTCATTTATTCCGTCCGGTTACTACTGCCCTCAAACCACTTCAATCGCCGCCATCAATCCAGTTTCCATGTGATCGATGACGTGGCAGTGGAACATCCACACCCCGGGATTATCCGCCACCAGCGCGATTCTTGCCGTCTCGTTCTTGCCGAGCAGATAGGTATCGGTATACCAGGGATCGATGCGCTTTCGGTTGGACGAAATGACCTTGAATGTCAGCCCGTGCAGATGGATTGGATGCTGATACTGACTGAGGTTGCGCAGCTCGAATATGTAATGACCGTCTTTTTTCAATGTAGCAATCGGGCGGTCCGCACAGGTCTTATCGTTGATGTCCCAGGCCTGGCCGTTGATCTGCCAGAAAGTGAAGGCATCGCCCTGCCCGGCATCACTGGACAGGGTGCCAGCCCATTCGAAATTAAAACGCAGGGTTTCCGCTCGCTGCAGGTCCGGCTCTGCAACCGGATTGGCGGGCAGCGGTGCAGGCCAACCGCTTTCGGCCTCGGCGGTAGTCACGGAGGCGAGCGTCGCCAGCCGCAGCGGGCCATTACGCAAGGACAGCGTTTCCCCGGCAGGCGGGACTTTCACCGCCAGATCAATACGCATGCCTGGGCCGAGCCAATAGGCTTTACCTAACCGGCGCGGAGCGACCGGGTTGCCATCGATCGCGTAAATACGCGCGACGCCACCTGGCAGGTTCACTCGGTAAGTCACGGTGTTGGTGAGATTGATGAGGCGCAAGCGCACTACTTGGCCTGCCGGCAACTCAAGGGTCGGCGCGTGCTCCCCGTTGACGGTCGACAGCACACCAGGCGTCCCTCCCCGCGCGGCCTCACGGGGCACGCTGAAATCGGTGAAGGCGCCTTGCTTGTCGATATGCCAGTTTTTCAGGCTCAGCGTTCGCTCATGACGAAAGCCGCTCGGCTCGCGTTCCTCGACAATCAAGGGCCCCACCAGCCCACGCCCCAACTGCTCGGCGCTCGAAGTGTGCGGGTGATACCAGAAACTACCCGCATCCGGGACCTGAAAGAGGTAGTCGAACGACTCCCCGGGCAATACGGGTAATTGCGAAACATACGGCACCCCGTCCATGTTCAGCGGCAGGCGGATGCCGTGCCAATGAATCGTAGTGGGCTCGGGTAGATGATTGATAAAGCGCACTCGCAGCCATTCACCCTGCCTGGCGCGCAGCTCCAAGCCAGGCGCTTGTCCGCCGTAGCACCATGCTGGGGTCTTGGTGCCTGCGATAAGCTCGATATCGGCCGGAGCGGCGATCAGCTCGTAATCGTGGGTCACGGGATCGGCGGGCCGCCCGATCCAGTACCGTGCTCCGCCACCGACAACGCCCAACGTAGCGAGCCCAGCCAACCCAACCAGCATCTTTCTTCGGGTAAAAGTCATTTCTTTCTCATCAAAAACTGCACGAGCCGTTACACCAGTAACTAGATTGGAATCGCTCGCATTTGCGACATGCTACAGCTTCGCGGGCCAACTCGCAGCCGGGCTAGACGGACAGCGAACCCGTTGATCAATAGAAGCGAACCCTTGCGCCTGATCCCGCGTCTACTGCGGAGATACTCATTCCAATTGAGGAGGCGCCATGCACCCCACAGCAGCCCAAGCCAAGGGTGAAGTCAGCAGAGGCATAACCTGGCTCGCTCGTAGCGGCTACGCCGCCAGAGGCGTTGTCTATCTGATCATCGGTATATTCGCCTTCATGGCCGGCATTGGTAGCGGTAAAACTGTTGGTACCAAAGGTGCCATTCAGCAATTGTTAGGGCAGCCCTTCGGGCAGACTTTGCTCTGGATCATGGTTGTCGGCCTCGTGGCCTACGTGGCGTGGCGGCTGACGCAGGCAATAACCGATCCGGAAGGCCATGGCACCGACGGCAAGGGATTGCTGATCCGCGCTGGTCTCGTGGGCAGCGCCGTGACCTATACCTTGCTTGCGCTGTTTACCCTTGGGCTGCTTGGCAGTTCCATTGGCAGCTCCGGGGGCGGTGGTGGCTCAGGTGGCGGCGACTTCCTGTCTGGCGTACTTGGATGGAAATACTCGAACTATCTGATCTACCTGGTTGCGCTTGTGCCACTTGGCGTCGGTATCGCCCACATCATCAAGGGCTGGAAAGCCAAGTTCGAAAAGTATTTCTACGCCTCTGAACACGTCATGAAATGGGTTCGCCCGATTTCTCGGGCCGGCCTTATTGCCCGCGGCGTTGCCTTTCTGGTCGTTGCCGGCATGCTTTTCACCGGCGGCAGCCGCTACGAGCCAACCGATCCGCCGGGGCTGGAGGACGCCCTAAATGCTCTGCAGAATCTGCCGTTTGGGGCGTTTTGGCTTTCGCTGGTTGGCCTTGGGCTGGTCGCATTTGCGGTTTACAGTTTTTCCGAAGCCATCTGGCGCCGTATCGATACGCCGGCTGTCATGCACTGATTGAACGCTGCAAAGCAGAAGCCCCGGCACGTCGGGGCTTCTGCCCGCCAACGTGCCCCGTGGATGGAACGACTAGGTTACCCTCCACGCGGACACGACCACCCTACTGTCCCCTCAGGAACACGACTGAGCCAAGAAAGTCTTGTTTGAAAGCGAGTGAAGGCGGAATCGCCAGCGTTTACGAAGGCTCCGCAAACTCGCATCGCAACGTTTACAAAAGCTACGCTGCTTAGCGATACACGGGGCCGCCCTGCGCGCTTCAAGAATTGCGACCAATTGAATTTCAACACGAGCATGGAAGATCGTCCTGCGTTGCTTCCCCCCTCTGAGCTGTTGAAAAAAAACAGGTACGGCAGCGGCGCCTAAGTCGGCGGCTGCTGCGACTCGATCGTAAGCCTGTTGAGACACATGGCTATTGAAGGCACAGGGCCAGTGGCCACTAGACAGCGACCCTCTAGCCTCGTAACGTGCTTCAGATGCCCTGCGAACTGCTCTCCCGCCCTATTTTGCTGGGTTTCCGAGGCAGTCCGCTCAAAAAGCCGGCGCGATAGAACCGGAGTTCAAGGAATAGCATCGATGCAAGGAACACAACCGGAACACCTTCGCCAGCGCGACGCCCGCCCGGAGTTCTGGCAGCTCTCGATGCGTTGCTGTCAGTTGGCGGGTAGCGTCGATGTAGCCTTTTTATTCATATTCCTCATTCTTGGTTCACCGATTCTGGCCTGGATAAACGTGGTCAGCGTGGCCATGTATATCTATGCCTATCGCGCATTCCAACAGCGAAGAAATCAGCTTGCGGTCATGCTGATACGTGTTGAAGTGCTTGTTCATGCCGGACTGGGAACGGTGCTTATTGGTTGGGAAAGCGGCTTCCACTATTACCTGCTGATGTTTATTCCGGCCCTGTTCGTCAGCATGCCCACACGCACCGCCTGGATATACGCGGGTTGGCTATGGGCTTACTACGTCGGGCTCGACGTATTGATGTGGTTCATTGAACCACATCAACCCATCTCCTCCAACGCGCTGCTGGGCGTGCACGTGTTCAACCTTACCGTCGTGTTCTGCATGTTCAGCTATCTCGCGCTGTTCTATGTGGCCACGGTGACCCGGGCACACAAGAAGCTGGCCTCGATGGCAACCACCGATTCACTGACCGGCCTATTCAATCGTCGACACATGATCGAACTCACCGAAAAGGTCCTGGCGAGACACCAGCGCCACCCCACCAACCTCACCTTGATGCTGATGGACATCGATCACTTCAAGCAGGTCAATGACCAGTACGGCCACGATATGGGCGACCGCGTCCTCCAAGCGGTGAGCGATCTTCTAAAACAATCAATGCGCGAACAGGATTTCATCGGCCGTTGGGGCGGCGAAGAGTTTCTGGCCATTCTGCCGGATACGAATTTCAACCATGCAGGCGAAAGCGCCGAGCGTATACGCAAGAGTGTCGAGGAGCTCGAACTCTACAGTGATGGCATACGGGTCTGCGTTACGCTGTCGATCGGCATCACCCAATATCGTGCAGACGAGTTGCTCAGCGATGCGATTGCACGAGCCGACGTTGCGCTCTACGAAAGTAAATCGGCGGGGCGTAACAGGGTAGAAGTCGCGGAGGTATAGCACCAAACAACCAAAAAGCCCGCAATTACGCAGGCTTCAGGCTTTTCTGCTAATCGATGTCGGCCAGTGCCGGACGCTCGATCATTCCCACTCCATCATCAACGGGTCGCCTGAACCCGCGTGGTTGAAGGGTTATAGCTGTGATCGATATGGGTCGTACCGTCGCTTTTACCGTCTTCCAGCGGAGCCTTTGCCGGGCGAGGGAGATGGAGCGATTTGTGGGGCGTCGACTCTAGCGACACCATTATCAATCGGCTCGCATTTTACCCTCTCCGGCCTAGCCTGACCATAAAGACCTTGAACGCGAAATCGCGCCATCGACCATCCTTACAAAAAAGTAATTTTAGATTCAGCTTAAAGTCAGGAGGCAATCCGTACATTAAGAGGTCAGAGGAAGCGAGGCGGACCTTAGGCGTCTCGCAGCCATGCTTGCCAGAGGTGTGGTCGCTCACAAGACGACACTAGCTGCAATAGGAGCTTCCGATGTCCCCCGAACATAATGCTCACCAGCCTGCTAGCACTCACGACCCACAATTGCTCCGGGACCCAGTCTGCGGAATGCAAGTCAAAGCGGACAGCCAGCACCAAGACCAGTATGAAGAACAGACCTTCCGATTCTGTAGTCAGGGCTGCCTTCAAAAGTTTCACGCTAATCCTGCGCAATATCTCGAAGCGCCGCATGGCCCTAATGCTACGCACACGCATACAGGTTCTCGCCAGCAAGCCCCTGCTGGCGATGCGACTACCGAATACACCTGTCCGATGCATCCAGAGATTCGTCAAATGGGGCCAGGTGATTGCCCAATTTGCGGAATGTCGTTGGAGCCGTTGATCCCCGAGCTTGATGAGGAAGAGAACCCAGAACTGAAGGATTTCTCGAAGCGGTTCTGGTGGTCACTGCCACTGACCGTCGCGGTGACCTTATTGGCCATGGCGGGACATGCGATACCGTTGTTCCACGGGGAGAGCCAAAATTGGATTGAACTGGCCCTTACGACACCCGTTGTGTTGTGGGCAGGCTGGCCGTTTTTTACGCGCGGTATCGCCTCAGTTAAACATCGCAGCCCTAACATGTGGACGTTGATCGGGTTAGGCACGGGGGCTGCGTATATCTACAGCGTTGCAGCAACTGCCTTACCGAGCATATTTCCTGAGTCCTTTTCGGTGGGCGGTCGAATAGGCGTCTACTACGAAGCCGCCGCGGTCATTATTTCTCTGACGCTCTTAGGGCAGCTGCTCGAGCTGAAGGCCCGCTCGCAGACCTCTTCCGCGATCAAGTCCCTGCTTGGTCTATCACCCAAGACAGCTCGCCGTATCGCCCAAGATGGCACCGAGGAGGACATTCCACTCACGCATGTTCACGAGGGCGACCAACTGCGCGTACGTCCTGGCGAAAAGGTACCAGTAGATGGAGAGGTAGTAGAGGGCGAGAGCGCCGTGGACGAATCCATGCTTACAGGTGAGCCCGTCCCGGTGACGAAACGAGCAGGCGACACGCTCATCGGCGCGACGCTGAATACGAGCGGCTCGCTTGTCATGCGAGCCACGAAAGTCGGTTCCGGCACGATGCTTTCACAGATCGTCCAGATGGTCGCGAATGCACAACGGTCCAAAGCACCTATGCAAAGAATGGCGGACAGGGTTGCAGGTTATTTCGTATTAACGGTAATCAGCATCGCCTTGCTAACATTTTTTGCATGGGGCCTTTTCGGGCCCGAGCAGGGCTGGGTATTTGGTCTGATCAACGCGGTTGCGGTTCTGATCATTGCTTGTCCTTGTGCGCTTGGCTTGGCAACGCCTATGTCGATCATGGTCGCCACGGGTAAAGCGGCTGGAAGTGGCGTGCTTTTTAGAGACGCAGGCGCCATCGAGAACGTACGTAAGGTAGACACGCTGATCGTCGATAAAACAGGAACGTTGACTGAGGGCCGACCTGTCTTTGATCGGGCTATAGGCGCTACGCCGTTTGATGCCCAAGAAGTCATCCGTTTGTCTGCCAGCCTGGATCAGGGCAGTGAGCATCCACTGGCCGACGCAATCGTAAGCCACGCGAGGAGCGAAGGTATCCAGCTGGTGAAGCCAGAGACGTTCGAGTCTGGGTCCGGGATTGGAGTCCGTGGCCTTGTCGAAGGCAAGCAGCTGCAGCTTGGCAACACCGCGCTTATGGAAGAAGCGGGTGTGAGCGTCGAACCTTTGAAAGATCAGGCAGAAAAACTGCGCGAGAGCGGTACCAGCATTATTTACCTGGCTGTTGACGGAGCGCTTGCCGGCTTACTGGCCGTGTCAGACCCCATCAAACCAACCTCAAAAGAAGCTGTAGCTCGCCTCCAGGCCGAGGGCGTGCAAGTCATCATGGCAACCGGCGACGGCCATACGACCGCCCGAGCGGTGGCTCGTGAGCTTTCAATCGAGGAAGTGCATGGTGAGGTAAAGCCGCAGGACAAGGAGGCGCTTGTGGCTAAGCTCCAAGCTCTCGGTAAGGTAGTCGCCATGGCAGGCGATGGAATCAATGACGCGCCGGCACTCGCCAGGGCTGATGTGGGCATAGCAATGGGCACGGGTACCGACGTCGCCATGAACAGCGCCCAAGTTACGCTGGTTAAAGGTGACCTGATGGGGATACTGCGCGCGCGGACGCTTTCGGTGGCAACAGTTCGGAATATGCGTCAGAACCTACTGTTTGCCTTCATGTACAACGGGCTAAGTATTCCAATTGCAGCGGGCCTGCTCTATCCATTCTTCGGACTATTGCTGTCTCCGATGATCGCTGCCTTGGCCATGAGCCTTAGCTCAGCATCTGTAGTGTTCAACGCCCTCCGGCTCCGTCAGGCGCGTGTTGTTTGACAACCTTTCGGCTAAGGCTTCTGTCAGAGCGACTGATTGCCTCGTTGATAACTCAGGAATTGCCCTTTAAGCTTAAGATATGAAGTCCTACTTGCGATCCTTCCTCATTCTGCTGCTAGTGCTTGCGCTTCCGATCAACGGAATGGCGCAATTGCTCATGCCTGCAGGATCGTCGGCGCATCACCTGATGGCTGATATGGAAAGTATGGACGCCATGGCGACCAGCCACGCTCTGATGGTTGGCACAGACGGCGCTGAGCCGGAATGCTGTGAAGGGCATGAGCAAGGGAAGACGACCGTCTGCAAAACGGGGCAGGAATGCAAAACCGCCAGCCTCCTCCAAATTGTCGCTGCGAAGGCGCAGGTGATCCCTACAGCCAAGCCCGTGACTGCACCCTATAACGACCAGGTCCCATCCCGCCTTCTCGACGCCGTCTGGCATCCACCCCGCGTCTGATTCCTATCGAATTCTAGGAACCGCCCGAATGTGAATTCGGGCCGGCTACCGCGCGCCTTTGGCTCGCATGGAAGATCAGGAATCCTTTTCAAATGAAACCCCGAATCTACTGGGCGCCACCCTACGTGGCCGCCCTGATCATGGGCGCGCTCTCGTTTCCAGGGATCGCGTCGGCTTTGACCTTGGAACAAGCCCTGAGCTTGGCCGAGCAAGAAGCGCCTTCGCTGGATGCACAGGCCGCCAACCTTCAAGCCGCACGCAGCGCTGCAATCCCTGCCGGCGAGCTTCCAGACCCTAAACTTAAGCTTGGGCTGCAAAACGTGCCCATTGAAGGTGACGCACGCTGGCAAATGGGCCAAGAGGCCATGACTATGCAAATGGTTGGGGTCATGCAAGAGGTCCCAAACCGAGCAAAAAGGCGCGCCCGTGTCGAGGCCGCACAGGCAGGTGTTGCGCTCGCTGACGTCCAGCAAACCATTGAACGTCTCAGCGTGCGCCAGGAGACCGCCGAAGCATGGATCGCTGGTTTCGCGGTTGAGCGGAAGCTAAGCCTTTTCAAACAGCTGTACAGTGAAAACCAGCTCTTCTCCCGGGCAGTTCAGGCGCGCATTGCCGGCGGCGGTGGGCTAGCGGCAGACAGCGTACTTCCGAAGCAAGAGGCTGCATTGCTTGCTGAACAAGAGGATGAACTGCTACGCAACCAGCTTGTTGCGCGGGCCGACCTACGCCGCTGGATAGGCGAGTCAGCAGACCAACCGCTTACCGGCGACTGGCCGCAGTGGCTTGCCGACGTTAACCATTACCAGCACAACCTGAACAGCCACCCGGCTCTGCTCGCCTTCGACCCGATGACTCGTGAAGCGGAAGCAAAGGTTCGCCAGGCCGTCGCTGAGAAAACACCGGACTGGAGTTGGGGCGTCGATTATCTGCGCCGCGGTCGTGAGTACGGCGACATGGTCAACCTCAGCGTCAGTTTCGACCTGCCGTTGTTTACCGGCTCGCGGCAGGACCCAAAGATCGCAGCTGAGCGTGCTCGTCTTGCACAGATCGAGGCTCAGCGCCAAGCAACGTTACGCATGCATAACCAGGAGCTGAGCGCCGACCTGGCTGAATATCAGCGTCTGGACCGAGCACTCACTCGGCTCGAGCAAACCCTACTGCCGCTCGCGGACGAAAAGGTCCGGCTTGCCATGGCCGATTACCGCTCGGGGAAAGGCGAGTTGATCGCTGTGATCGATGCGCGTCGCCAGCTTGTCGAGACCCGCCTGCGCCGCATCGACACGGCCCGTGACCGAGCGCTGATTAACGCCCGCCTGCATTTCGCTTTTGGAGATACCCAACCATGATTTTCCAACTCCAGCGGCTGGCCCTCGTACTCAGCCTTCCTCTGATGATAGGCGCTACCGCCGCAGCCATGTTGCCTGCCGCAGCATTCGCACAAACAGCTGAAGAAGAAGGGAAGGAAGTGCTCTATTGGTACGACCCGATGTATCCCCAGCAGAAGTTCGATGAACCGGGCAAATCACCGTTCATGGATATGGACCTTGTCCCACGCTACGCCGATGAGGGTGGCAACGGGGCATCGATGAGCATTGACCCGAGCGTGATGCAGAACCTCGGCATGCGCCTGGCGACCGCAACGCGTGAATCGATTAGCCAATCGCTCGAAGCAACAGGCGCGTTGATGTTCAACGAGCGTGATGTGGCAGTCGTGCAGGCGCGCGCAGGTGGCTTCGTCGAGCGCGTTTACGATCGAGCACCGGAGGACGTCATTGAAAAAGGAGCGCCGCTAGCCGATCTACTCGTTCCTGAGTGGGCAGCGGCACAGGAGGAATACTTGGCCCTGAAGGGCATCGGCCAACCCCAGCTGCTTTCCGCTGCTCGGCAGCGTCTACGTCTGGCTGGCATGCCGCCGGAGGTCATCACGCACCTGGAACGGACCGGTAAAGCGCGCCCGGTCTGGACCGTAACCAGCCCGATCGGCGGCGTATTAAATAGTCTCGACGTCCGTGAAGGCATGACTGTATCGGCCGGCGCGTCTCTTGCCCGTATAAACGGGTTGGACAATGTCTGGCTCGAAGTCGCGGTACCTGAGGCGCAGGTGTCCAATCTAGCCAAGGGCCAGTCAGTAACAGCACGCTTGCCCGCTTTTGCCGGTGAAACATTGGAAGGCAAGATCCAGGCGGTGCTGCCGCAGGCCAATCTGGACAGCCGCACAGTCCGTGTCCGTGTTGAGCTGCCTAACCCTCAAGGGCGGCTTCGTCCCGGCATGACCGCCGACGTGACCTTGAGCCGCGACGTAGAGAATGCCCTCGTCATACCGACCGAAGCCGTGATTCGTACGGGTAAGCGCGTGTTGGTCATGCTGGCTGAGGAAGAAGGCCGATATCAGCCGGTGGCAATCCGCACCGGCCGTGAATTCGACGATAAAACCGAAGTGCTCGAAGGGTTGGAGGCCGGCCAGAAGGTCGTGGCGTCCGGCCAGTTCCTGCTCGATTCCGAGGCAAGTCTTCGCGGGCTTACCGCGCAGCCCTTAGAGCAGCCGGCATCCTCAGCGGGACCCGCTCTACATGAAGCGGAAGGCACGATCGTCAGTCTGGAAGACGGCATGGTCGGTCTGTCACACGGGCCTTTCAAGACCCTCAACATGCCGGGAATGACCATGTCCTTCCCCATTGCTGACCCGTCGCTCATGGTAGGTCTGAATACGGATGATCGGGTCCGGGTCGGCGTGCGCGAAAGCGACGAGGGACTGGTCATCGAGCGCATCGAGAAAATCGGAGGCTCGCAATGATCGCAGCCATGATCCGATGGTCAGTGGCCAACCGGTTCCTGATCCTGCTCGCGACGGTGTTTGCAGTCGCCTGGGGCGTCTGGTCGGTAAAGAACACCGCTGTCGACGCCCTGCCTGATCTTTCCGATGTGCAGGTCATCATCCGTACGCCGTATCCGGGGCAGGCGCCACAAATCGTCGAGAATCAGGTCACCTATCCGCTGACCACCACCATGCTCTCGGTGCCCGGTGCGAAGACGGTTCGCGGCTACTCGTTCTTCGGCGACAGCTATGTGTACGTGCTTTTCGAAGACGGCACGGATCTGTACTGGGCTCGTTCACGAGTGCTGGAGTACTTGAGCCAGGTCCAGAGCCGGCTGCCCGCAGCGGCCAAGCCTGCACTGGGGCCGGATGCAACGGGGGTGGGCTGGATCTACCAATATGCTTTGGTCGACCGTACGGGCAAGCACGATCTGTCCCAGCTGCGCTCGTTACAAGACTGGTTCCTACGCTACGAGCTGAAGACACTCCCTAACGTGGCAGAGGTGGCGCCCATTGGCGGGATGGTCAAGCAATACCAGGTGGTGCTTGATCCCGTCCGCATGGCCAGCGCGGGCGTGACCCAGCAGCAGATAACCAAGGCAATCGAGGAGGCCAACCAGGAAACCGGCGGCAGTGTGCTGGAACTCGCAGAGACCGAATTTATGGTTCGCGCCTCTGGTTATCTACAGACGCTTAAGGACTTCCGGGCCATTCCATTGCGCCTGGATGCAGGCGGTGTGCCGGTGACGCTCGGCGATGTCGCCCATATCCAGCTCGGTCCAGAGATGCGCCGCGGCATTGCCGAGCTCGATGGCGAAGGTGAAGTGGTCGGTGGTGTGGTCATTCTGCGTAGCGGCAAGAACGCGCGTGAAACTATTTCTGCCGTTCAAACCAAACTGGAGGAGCTAAAGAAAAGCCTGCCGGAAGGGGTCGAGATCGTCACTACCTACGACCGCAGCAAGCTGATCGACAGTGCGGTGGAGAACCTCAGCCACAAGCTGATCGAGGAATTCATCGTCGTCGCCCTGGTCTGCGCGCTGTTCCTTTGGCACCTGCGCTCTTCCCTGGTGGCTATCGTCTCGCTGCCGGTGGGGATTTTGATCGCCTTCATCATCATGCAGCGGCAGGGGGTCAACGCCAACATCATGTCCCTGGGTGGGATCGCCATCGCTATTGGCGCGATGGTCGATGCCGCGATCGTGATGATCGAGAACGCTCACAAGCACATCGAGGCGTGGCACAAGAAGCATCCGGACAAGGCACTGAAAGGCGAAGCGCATTGGCGGGTGATCACCGATGCGGCGGTAGAGGTCGGTCCAGCGCTGTTCTTCAGCCTGCTCATCATCACCCTGTCGTTCATCCCGGTGTTCACGCTGGAAGCCCAGGAAGGTCGACTATTCGGCCCGCTGGCATTCACCAAGACCTATGCCATGGCTGCCGCTGCGGGTCTGTCCGTCACTTTGGTACCGGTGTTGATGGGCTACTGGATTCGAGGAAAAATTCCTGATGAACACCGCAACCCGATCAATCGGGGGCTGATCTGGGTTTACCAGCCGGCCCTGGATGCGGTGCTGCGCTGGCCGAAGGCGACCCTGCTGGTGGCCGTGCTGGTATTTCTCACCGGCCTCTGGCCCGTTACACGCCTGGGTGGAGAGTTCCTGCCGCCGCTGGACGAGGGCGACCTGCTCTATATGCCTACCGCCCTGCCGGGACTCTCAGCACAAAAGGCATCAGAGCTGCTGCAGCAAACCGACCGCCTGATCAAGACCGTGCCCGAAGTCGCCCATGTGTTCGGCAAGGCCGGTCGGGCCGATACCGCGACGGATCCAGCGCCGCTGACCATGTTCGAGACCACCATCCAGTTCAAGCCAAGGGACCAATGGCGTACCGGCATGACACCGGAAAAACTGGTGAAGGAGTTGGACCAGGCGGTGCAGGTACCGGGCCTAGCCAATCTGTGGATCCCTCCGATTCGCAACCGCATCGACATGCTCGCCACGGGGATCAAGAGCCCTATCGGGGTCAAGGTGTACGGCACCGATTTGGCTCAGATCGACAAGACCACCCAGGCCGTGGAACGGATCGCCAAGACCGTGCCTGGGGTCAGCTCAGCGCTGGCAGAAAGAATGACAGGCGGGCGCTATATCGATGTCGATATCGATCGAGCCGCCGCCGCGCGCTATGGCCTGAACATCGCAGGCGTGCAAGCCATCGTCTCCGGGGCCATCGGCGGCGCGACCATCGGCGAGACGGTCGAAGGCCTGGCACGCTATCCGATCAGTCTGCGCTATCCGCGCGAATGGCGGGACTCGCTGAGTGACTTGCGCAACCTCCCGATCTATACCCCACAGGGCAGCCAGATCACGCTGGGGACGGTGGCAACCGTCAAGGTCACCGAAGGACCGCCGATGCTGAAGAGCGAAAATGCGCGTTTGACCGGCTGGGTCTATGTCGATGTGCGCGACCGCGACATGGCCACGGTGGTGAAAGAGATCCGAGCTAAAGTCGACGACGAGGTGAAGCTCGAGTCCGGCATGAGCATCAGCTACTCCGGCCAGTTCGAGTTTATGGAGCGCGCCAACGCTAAGCTGAAGCTCGTAGTACCGGCTACCTTGGTGATCATCTTCGTGCTGCTGTATCTGATCTTCGCTCGGTTCGGCGAGGCGCTGCTGATCATGGCCACCCTTCCTTTCGCGCTGACGGGAGGTGTTTGGTTCATCTACCTACTGGACTATGACCTCTCAGTGGCAACCGGGGTTGGCTTTATCGCCTTGGCCGGGGTTTCGGCCGAGTTCGGCGTAATTATGCTGCTCTACCTCAAGAACGCATGGACCGAGCGCCTGGATGCTGGATCGAAGGATGAGCATGCGCTGCTCGATGCGATCCGAGAAGGCGCCGTTCAGCGCGTTCGCCCAAAAGCAATGACAGTCGCGGTCATCATCGCCGGCCTGCTACCCATTCTCTGGGGCAGTGGAACCGGCAGCGAGATCATGAGCCGCATCGCGGCCCCTATGGTCGGCGGAATGATAACCGCGCCCTTGCTTTCCCTGTTCGTCTTGCCTGCAGCGTATCTCCTGATGCGTCGCAAGCAGTCTCGCGTCACCCCAACACAAGCAACCAACCACGCTGGAGAATAACCATGAAAATCGCAAACATCGCCTTCGCCTCACTGCTCCTGGTACCTGCAGCGTTTGCAGATGACAAGAAGCCCATGGAAGGCATGCCGATGGATCACAAAGGCATGGATATGCAGATGGACCAAAAGGCAGCTGGGCAGACCGCTACAGCTACCGGTACGGTCAAGAAGGTCGATAAAGACAAAGGGACCGTCACCATAGCCCACGGCCCGGTCGAATCGCTGGGCTGGCCGTCTATGACGATGGGCTTTAAGACACAGCCTGATCAGATGGAAGATTTGAAAGAAGGTGACAAAGTCGAATTCGAGTTCACCTCGAAAGGCATGGACTCAACCATCACCCGAATCGAAAAACAGTAAGCGTAGAGAGCGACCGCCGCACTGCGGCGGTCGCCACTATCAGCAGATTCAATTACATCTTTGTAACGTTCGGAACAGCTTCTGGTAAGGACCTGCCTTGTAATCTAGAGGCATCAACTAACCAGAGGTGTTAAACATGAAAATCGCAACTAAGCTGATTGTATCTGTCGTTTTGACTGCAGCTTCTTCGCTGGCGATGGCAGAAGGCGGAAGCGATCGGACTTTGAAGCGCTTGAATGAAACGTCGGGAGCGAAGCCTACACTAAACGCACTTCTCAAAGAAGGCGAAGTGGTAAGTGTGGGGCCAGCTGATTCAACCGGCACGACCGGAATGATACAAACCTATAGAACTAATGGAAACGTTCAGACTTACGCGATAAAGATTAAAACCCCCGACGGGAATATCCATACGGTAGAGTATTTGGGTGCGCCAGTCGGCGTAAACAACGGTTAACCCGTCAAGCGAAATATTAGAGGGCACTTAGATGAGCAGCCTATTTTCCAAGATGAAAAGCATACCGCAGCGCAATCCGATCGTGACGGGTCTAACCGTAGCTGTAGTTGGCTACTTGCTCATGAACCAAAGTAGTGCGGCCTTGGCGCCGGCGCTCCCAGGCCTGCTTTATCTCTTGCCATGCCTGCTGATGATGGTCGTATGTATGAAGCATATGTCCGGCGGAAAGTGCGACAAGACCGAAGACTCTGCGGCCGGAGACAAGGCCGTGCTAAGCAAAAGCGAATAAACCCGGAAAATCAGGAGCATTAACATGCGAAAGACAATAACCGTAACAGCAATTGCAATTACCCTGGCGAGCGGGCTGAGCTTCGCAGCGGCTGATAAAGAAGGCCAAAGCCAGTCCGAATCCAGCATGATGAACGGCGGCATGCATATGGGAATGATGGGCGACATGCGTGAAATGATGAAAGAATGCCGAGACATGATGGAGACGGCGAAAGCCAGCCACCAGCAAAATGGCGGAAGCCCAGACGCGACATAGTATTCTTAAATGCAGATAGCAACGATTGAAGCAGGTAGGGCACCTCCACGGGTGCCCTACCTGTTTTTGTGTTGATGATGTAACCAGGATCGTACAGATGGGCAAAGTGTCGCTGACAAGCAGAATGGCAATTGTTTTTATGCTCGTGGTTACGGTTGTGCTAACGGCCGCCGCAATCAGCTTTAATTATTTCTGTCGGCTCCATTTCGAGCGCAAAGATGCACAAGTGCTGAATGAAAAGGCCGAAGCCGTTGAGCGCACACTGCGAAGTAGCCCTGCATTCGAGCAAAGAACCGCTTCAAGAATCGATGCAGTTATTGAGCACTCCTTTGGTTTCGCAACAGCAGTAGTGGTGGATGGGAGGACCGTCTACTCCCATCACAACCTGTCTGAGAGCTTGCTACCTCTTGCCAAAGGTATCCAAGACGAACGCTGGACGGTCGACTATGGCGGCCATCAGTACAGCGGAATCACCAGAAAAGTAAACCAGTGGGTCGGCGGACAGGACACTGTCGTATATCTAGCCCTAGATGTAACACACCGGATCCATTTCTTTGAAATGATCCAGCAGTGGTTTGCTTATACGCTGGTGGTCAGTGCACTTCTGAGTGGCGCTTTAGGTGTTATTTTGATCAAAAAAGGCTTAAAACCGATCGACGAGCTCTCCAAGACCTCTTCTACGGTTACCGCTAACTGCTTGGATACTCGAATTCCGACCGAATCGGTGCCAGGCGAGCTCCACGAACTCGTTGATAATTTCAACGAGATGCTCTCACGTCTTGATGATTCCTTTCTCAGGTTATCGGGATTTTCAGCCGACATTGCTCATGAGCTAAGAACTCCTCTGAACAGCATGCTTACGCAAATGGAAGTCGCCCTCCTGCGCGACCGCGAGAACGCCGACTATAAGGACATCATATATTCAGCCCTCGAAGAGCTCAGGCGCATGTCTAAGATGGTCGATGACATGCTGTTCCTTGCCAAGGCAGATAACGGAAAAATCATACCTAGCACCGAAGATGCCAGCATGGCTGAGATTACTGCCAGTGTTGTCGAATACTACGATCTCGCCGCCGAGGACAGGAATGTAAGGATCGAGCTAACAGGCGATGGCCAGGTGAAAGGCGACAAATCAATGCTAAGGCGGGCCATCTCTAATATCGTCTCAAACGCAGTGCGGTATGCAGATGAAGGCAGCACAATCAGCGTTGAGATATGGAAAAGCGGCACATCCATTTCTACGGCAATCTCCAATTGTGGAATAACCATTCCAGAGGAGCTCCAGACTCGAGTATTCGATCGATTCTACAGAGTAGATACTGCCAGACGTGAGGGTACTACCTTGAATGCTGGCCTCGGCATGGCCATTACCCGATCGATAGTTGAAGCCCACAAAGGTCGCATCGCTTGCGTGTCAGCTGATGGGTTTACGACCTTCACGTTAACGCTCCCGGTGCGTGACGAAAGCCGTGCGTGATGATGAGGCTAGCCGGCGATTCGCCGCCCTGCGCATATGAATGCTTGGCTGAACCGAAAGGGGTCACGGCTTTCGAACTCGTATGACTGGTTCGGAGTTTCCTGTGCAAGCATCCTTATCAAAAAAATGCGGTACGACAGCCACAGCGCTTAACGAAGCGTGCTTTTGCATAAGCCTGGATCAAGCGGCGCTCGCAAACGCATTGACCGACCAGCTTGGGAATCCCGAGCTGTTGGAGTTGCTGATGTCACGCTGCCCTCATGTGTTTGCAGCGCGGCCGGTCTTCGTATCATCACAGCGACTGCAGCAGGTGGCAGAGGTTGTCCGTGCCATTGAGCAGACCGTTAGCTTACCGGCTTGGCGCGCACATGCGTTGGATTCCGCTCCGCCTATCGCGCAACACAATCCCCGAGGGGCTCGCGGCGTCTTCCTTGGCTACGATTTCCACTTGGACGAGGAAACGCTGGGTCTCATAGAAATAAACACGAACGCTGGCGGAGCAATGCTTAACGTACTGCTCGCCCGTGCACAGCGCAGTTGCTGCAGCGGCGTGGTAGGTCTGTCGCCAGGCGATGAAGTCGCTGGCGGCTTCGAGCATGCGATTCTGGATATGTTCGCTCAGGAATGGTCAGCGAGTGGCGTGCAAAGGCCGCTAAAGCGCGTAGCTATCTTGGATGAAAGCCCACAGAGCCAGTACCTCTATCCCGAGTTTCTTCTCTTCCAACGGTTATTCGAATCGGCAGGAATCGACTGCATCATTGCCGACCCAACCGAACTGACGTTCGCTGCTGGTTCGCTCCTGGTTGGCGGCGAGCCAGTCGATCTGGTCTATAACCGTCTCACCGATTTCTACCTGGAAAGCGAAAATTGCAGCGCTCTGCGGACTGCGTTCTTAGCTAATGCCGTGACGCTAACCCCACACCCTCAGGCCTACGCCCTATATGCGGACAAGCGCAGGTTGGTCGATCTGACCAATGCAGGATTGCTTGAAGAAATGGGAGTGGATCCGCAAACCCGCGCCATATTGGCGGAGTACGTCCCGCTTACGAGCCTTGTCGGGCATCGAAATGCAGAGCAGCTTTGGCAAAACCGCCGAAGCCTCTTCTTCAAGCCGGTCAGTGGCTTTGGTAGCCGTGGTGCTTACCGTGGAGAAAAACTCACCAAGCGGGTGTGGGAGGAAATTCTTAGCGGAAACTACGTGGCTCAGACCCTCGTGGCGCCTGGCGAACGCCGAATAGCTGCAGACCATCAGGTGCGCGCGATGAAGTTTGACCTACGCGCCTACGCCTATGCAGGAAAGGTGCAGTGGAATGCTGCCAGGGTCTACCAAGGTCAGACGACCAACTTTCGAACGGAAGGGGGTGGCTTTGCTCCCGTGTTCACCTTAAGCCTGGACGAGGAGCGAACCGTGTCAACAGAACAACCTCAACACGCCTCGTATATATTTCTCCTCGACGAAACCGGTGCCCTAGAGGAGCTACCACACGCGCTGTACCTCGCATTGGTTCGAGCTGAAAGCTCTATCGCAAAGCTCGCCGGTAAGCGTTACAGGTTGGCAGACTGGTATGTCGCTATGGACGATGGGAAACCCACCAAGGTCGTCCGGGAATGGTACGGCTGGGTTGCGTTCGATGCACAAGGCAGTTTTCACCCAGAGGTCGGTTCGCCGAATGGCGAGTCGGGCGGTGCTGGAAACATAGATGCCTCCGCCCTTCCTACTCCCGAAGAACATGATGGACTTAGGGGGCTGCTGTTCGAGAGCCAGTGACACACATAGTCGCGCGCGGGGGCGCCTGAGCCGCTGAGCAAGCAGCCAGAGCTTGCTGAGCCAGCGCCGAGTGGTTCCTCTTATTCCTCCACGCTTTTTCTGATGTGCGAATACTTCAGTCCTGCAACGAAAAACACACCACCCAGCGCGTTGCCAAGGACCGACCACACAAGGAATGTCAGATAACCTGAGGCTGTGCCGCCCGCTCCAGCGAACAGGCCCATCAAGATCTCAACCGTCCCCGCGATCGAATGATGCATGCCACTCAGGCCAATGAGCATCGTTGTGAGCCACACGCATATCAATTGGCTGGTGGTATCGCGTGCCGCTGTTATGAGCCACGCCAAAAGCCCCATCAACCACCCGGCTGTGACACCGCTGAGCAGCATGACCCACCAAGGCTTGGCGACCATACGGTGGGCGATTTCTCCTAAAATTCGTGGCTCGACGACGTTGAGTGCAGGTCCCAATACCGCTGCGAAAGACGAGAAAAGAGCAGCTCCTAAGATGTTGGCCGTCAGCACAATCGCCCAGAGACGAAACAGCGAACCCACGCTTGCGCGCCTGGACAGTACTGGCTGAACCGCCGAGGCCGTTTGCTCCGTGAAAAGCGCTGAATAGCCGAGCACCACGAAGACGAAGCCTATCGAATATAGATTGGCGTTGAGGAGCGTGATGATAGGGTCAGGTAGGGTTCCTTTGAATAACGTCGTGTTAACCGCCATAGCAAAGGGTCCAAAACCTACGTCAAGCCCTGCGGTCAGCCCCGACAAGAACAACGCCAGTGCTGGGCGCCTGAGCTCTTCTTCAGCCCGTGCGGTCTGTTGCTCGAGGATGGTGTGATAATTCTTTTGAGCTTCCTCTAGCGGGAAGTCACGTCTCAATGATCTGTGGCCATCCTCACTGGGCTTGGCTGTTTCACGTTGCGTTCGACTCGAATCCAGGCCCATGTTTGATCTGCCTTATTACAACAAACTTAAACTATCAGTAGGTTCTAGATGGCGGGCAGCCAGGTTAGTTCGCGTAGTAAAACAGGCACGACTTGATGTCAACTGGCCAGCAAAATATTACAATCCTGTAAGCTTGTTAAAGAGTCGAAACCTCAGCGCCCCTCATCTTGTCCGTTTTTGAGTGACAACCAAGTTGTTAAAGCCCTCAAACGAGCCAACGGGCGAGGTCCCCATGAAATCCAATAAAGAACATCTCTCTAGCGGTATAGCAATTGGCGTAGTCGGAACCCTGATCGCGAGTGCGGTTGTCGGGGTTACCATCGTTTACACCGGCGCCTATAACGTTGCAGCAACCGAAGACCACCAGCCATTGGTTCGTTGGGCTTTAGAAACGACGATGAAGACATCGGTTGCAGACAGGGCATCTTCGATTGAACCCCCTGAGTTCAATGCTCAGATGACCTCATCAGGTGGTCGCGAATATCAGGCCATGTGCCAGCACTGTCACGGTGGCCCGGGCGTTGAGAAAAGCGAGTGGGCACGGGGAATGCTGCCTCAGCCGCCGCACCTGCCTGATGTAGTGACCGAGTGGCAGGCCAGAGAGGTGTTTTGGCTCATTAAACACGGCGTTCGGATGAGTGCCATGCCAGCGTTCGGTCCAACTCATGACGATGAGCAGATTTGGGCTTTAACAGCATTCGTAATGCAGCTGCCCGGTATGACCGCACAAAGATACGCAGAGTTTGGTCAAGGTAATTCAGCTGCAGGCCATCACTAAAGAGGAGCTTTCAATGCAAATGTCTTATTGGCGTTTCGCTGCAATGGTAGCCACGGCGACGATTATCATGTACGGCGTAATGTATTTGAATACTTACGCGTTTGAACATGTTTTATGGAGCGAGACCCGTGCTTGGATGGCATTAGTAATGGGAGCCGTCATGGCCGTAGTCATGCTGGCCTTCATGCTCAATATGTACAAGAAAAAGTCTGTGAACATAGCGATATTCGTTGGGGGCGCAGCAGCTTTTGCTGTAGCGCTTTGGCTCGTTCGCAGCCAGGCAACGGTAGGCGATACAAGCTACATGAAAGCTATGATCCCCCACCACTCTATCGCGATCATGACAAGTGAACGCGCTCAGATTTCAGACCCGCGCGTTCGCAAACTCGCAGATGAAATCATCGAGGCTCAGCGCCGTGAAATCGCTGAGATGAAGTTCCTGATCAATGATCTAGAGAGGGCTAACTGATGCAAACGTATCGAGCATTTCCGCCCCGGTCCGTTTTGCCCGGGAGCGCCATGACTTTAGCCTTGCTGCTTACTGCGTGCGGAGACCCCGCCCCAGGTGAAGGTCTAAAAGAGCCGCTTATGCGCTCCCCGCTGCCAGAAGTGGTAAGCGGTCGCGAAGCTATAGACAGCCCGGACATCCCGTCTATCGACCCGCAAACACTGGATCAAGCGGAAGTAGACAAGGTGCTAGGCTCGGGGCCTTACTGTAACTTTGCTTATACAGCCGAAAGCCCACCCGTGGTCGCTATCAAACATGACGGGGAAAGCGGGCTCGCTAGGGGCGTTGTGAAAATCCACGGCAAGTTAGTACAGCTGTCGAGTGAACCCATGGCGGGTTACTCAGCACTGGGGGCAGGGGCATCGCTTGCAGCCGACAACATCAACGTCGTTGTAGCGCTGGGCAAGGACGGTGATGTCGAGCCTAACGGCGAAAAAGCTATCGCCGATCTTCATTTTGAGCTGGCCCAGGGGTTAAAAGTTGGTTACCGCGGCTGGTACACCTGCGAGCAACCGACTCGGAGCTAGAGCTATAGGTATCAAGCACATCGAAGGGCCGCGCAAGGAGGCGCACCCGCCTCTACGTAAAGTCCGTTTCCTCACCATAAACCTGACGCCATGACCAACCTTCCCTGCGCAGCAATGTCGAAAATAACCGGCGCCGCTGTGCGAGCTGCGGCTGCTCGAAATACGTTGTTCCATCCTGTTCATGAATCGCCCTGGGTTTTGTGGAGGCCGCTTCGTTTAAGTCAGGCCGCCATGGCCTGACCTGCTTGTAGCTGGTGGAAGTTTGCCTCAGCCTCCGCAGGCGGGATATACCCGATTGAGCTCAACAGCCGCTGGTGGTTGTACCAGTGCACCCATTTCAAGGTCGCCATCTCAACAGCCTCGCGGCTCTTCCACGATTGCCGGTAAATCAGCTCGGCCTTGTACAGCCCGTTAATGGTTTCGGCCAAGGCGTTGTCGTAGCTATCGCCCTTGCTGCCAACCGAAGGCTCAATGCCTGCCTCTGACAGCCGCTCGGTATAGCGAATAGAGACATACTGGCTGCCACGGTCGCTGTGATGAATCAGTCCACCGGCACGATGTGGCTGTCGGGCATACAGCGCTTGCTCCAGGGCATCCAGCACGAAGTCAGTCTTCATGCAGGTACTGACTCGCCAACCGACGATTCGTCGCGCAAACACGTCAATCACAAACGCCACATACAGCCAGCCTTGCCAGGTCGACACGTACGTGAAGTCCGACACCCACAATTGGTTCGGGCGGGCGGCATGGAACTGGCGCTGCACACGATCCAGCGGACAGAGCGACTTGTCCCCGGCCACCGTTGTTCGCACGGCCTGGCCGCGCCTGATGCCTTGCAATCCCGCCCGACGCATCAACCGCTCCACCGTACATCTGGCAGCCTCAATGCCTTCTCGCCGGAGCTGCTTCCAGACCTTCACCGCGCCATAGCACTGCATGTTGGCGTCCCATACGCGCTGGACTTCCAAGATCAACGCCTCATCGCGTCGAGCACGGTAACAGCGCAGGTCTGGGTTACGCTGCTGCGCCGCGTGCCTGCGGTAACCGGACGGGGCGATCTGCAAGACACGGCAGATCGACTCGACCCCGAGACGGTTACGATGCTGGTCTACAAATGCCCTCAGGACTTGGTGCGGCGGTCGAGCTCCGCCTGGGCAAAATACGCGCTGGCCAGGCGCAGAATCTCGTTGGCTTTGCGCAATTCGCGGTTCTCACGCTCCAGAGCCTTGATGCGCTCACGCTCTTCAGTGGTCGGCCCGGGGCGCTGGCCTGCATCGGTCTGCTGGCGGCGGATCCAGCCATGCAGGGTTTGCGCGGCACAGCCAATCTTCGGGGCAATGGCCTCAATGGCCGCCCACTCGGACGGATAGTCGTTCAGGTGCTCCAGAACCATGCGCACGGCACGTTCACGGACTTCAGGGGAGTAGGTCGTAGTCTTTCTCATGGCCTCATCTTCTCAAGAGTTGAGGCCTCCACAAAACCCGGGGCGATTCACTTCAAGAGCAATACCACGTTCTCTCAGCATGGACAGGTTTGGCGTTGGCGGTTTTTCAGCTTTCGCTGGATTGTCCTCCAACCCCCCCTTCACCATGCCGACGTATGTGTCGAGGCTAGCGCGCAACATCTTCAGAGGCAGTTGTAAATTATTAGACTTAACGGAGCCGTGAGCCAATACCCCGCTGGCCTCATCTATTCTTACTACTGCCGGGATGACAGTCTGTCCAGGGTCGCTGGCATGAAAATAATGGATGACTGGAAACGATTGATGATTGATCGAATGCTCAAAGAGCATCTCGCTAAGTGTTAAAAATTGCGGCGCCAACTGTTCAAAGTCAGGTCCGTTGTGCCCGTTAACTATGATTTCCTGTGGTGTCTTGCCCATCGCATTTACATAGAGTCCAAGCTTGCTTTGAAGGCTTACTGCGGACAAGACCTGAACAAAATAGGTAATTGCTGAAGTAATGAATACAAGACCCGTGAACGAAGCAACAGAGGTCAAGATCCGCCAAAAGTCGTTTGTTGACTTGTAGTCACCCACGCCTAAAGTCGAAAGAGTAAAGCCTGCGTAATATAGCTTCTCTAGTGGTGTAGTCGCTATTTGCGTGGTACTCGAAACTATTGAGCTTTGATCGGCCATGAGCATTAGGAACAGGCCTAGCCAGAGACCTGCAATCCAGCATATGAGGACAACGATCAAGATGCTTGGTCCCGCATATTCCAGAAGCCTTGCGTCTCCCTTTTTCCGCGAGCCGAAGAAAAACAACGCCCAAATTGCCTTGGTCAGCTTCGTGGTGATTGCGCCTCCCCCTTGCGTTGAGAAGACGGTCTTGATGATCTCTGCGGCAGTAACCATGAAGATGAGAGAGCCGGCGACGAAATAAAGGTATGTCACGTGTAATGCTCCAAACTTCTGGCAGATGGAAACTCTCTTGACCAGAGCAGCGGGTCGGCGTTTCAAGCGTCCAGATGGCAATAACTGCCCATTCGGAACTGCCAGTTGATTCAGCAGCTCCGCCGCTGTTTTAAAGTGCTTGTGTCTCAAGCACCTTCCGCCACCAAGCTCGCGGCCCCGGTTGATCTTGCGTCGCCGGGTTATTTCGATTGCTTTCGTGCTGCCTCTTCCCGCTCCATACGTTCCCGCACGTCACCTTCAACAGTGGTGCCGGATTGCATCGGCTCGTAGAGCGAGCCCGTCGTTGGCGGCGCTGGCGGTGCTTTTTCGATCTGCCAGTGATGCGCAATGTTGGCCGCGATTCGCTCGGTTAGAGACGGGAAAAGTGAATGCGAAATCACCGCGCCTCGGGCTTTCCAGCCTACCGGCAGACGTTTACGCGGGTTAACCGAGACCCAGGCGGTTGCCTCAACGACCTGCTCGGGGCCGTCCATTGTGGCCATGCGCGGGGTGCCACCGGTGTAGTTGGCTGCATGTTTCCAGAACGGCGTATCCGCAGCCCAAGGCATGACGGTGGCCACGCTAATGGTCTCGCTGCCGCTCAGGCGAATCTCCTCGGCGATTGCAGCGCCGAGGTTCATGACCCCGCCTTTCGTCGCTGCGTAGGAGGCGTGATAGGCCAGCGGTATTTCACTCTCGACTGAACCGACATTGACCAGCGTGCCGAAGCCCTGAGTTCTGAACTGGCGCATGGCGGCGTGGCTGCCGTAGATCACGCCCTTGAGGTTGACGTCTATCACCCGCGCATGGTCCTCGACAGGAACATCTTCGAAGCGCCCGAGTGCCCCGACCGCTGCATTGTTAATCCAAACGTCAATTTTGCCGAAGCGTTCGATGGCGGCTCGTGCCAGGGCCTGTATATCATCCGGGCTGCTCACGTCGGTAGTCACCACCAATGCCGATCCGCCTGCCGCGCGCGCTTGCGTGGCGACTTCTTCGAGCACTTCTGTTCGGCGGGCGGCAAGAACCACGTTCCCTTGAAGAGCGGCAAGTCTGAGCGCCACGCCACGACCGAAACCGCTGGAGGCGCCAGTGATGACAAAGGTCTTGCCGGCCACGCTTGGCTGGTCGCTTGGCTTCAGGCGCGGGGAAACGGCGCAACCGCTGAGCTGCCACACGGCAAGCAGCAATAACAGCAAAGCCAATCCCTGCGATGGGGACAGTTGCAAAACCTTCATTGCTTTCTCCTGGCAAAGCCAAAACAACGAATAACGGTCCGCAACTTAAGTGCTATGCGACCATTTTCAGAGTTTCCGGCCCTCTCTTTACGATTCCGTAAGTTCTTTCTGTACTCGCTGGGCCACAAGCAGACAAGAGAGCCGACGACGAAAAAATGTAGCTCACGTGTAACGCGCTAACCGGCTTTAGCCGTGCCCCTTGGACGCCTTGTTGAGCCCAGCCACGAGCGCGGGCATTGCTTCTATCCCGAACGTAGGGCACGAGGCGATGGATGAGAAAACAGTGAGATTTCAAAAGTAGAAGCGCTACCCTGACAGAGGGCTTTTTATTCTGACCAGGGCAGCGGGTCGGCGTTTAGGCGGCCATACGCTCACATTCTTCAGCGCACTTCATGCATGCTTTAGCGCATTCTTGGCAATGATCCGCTTGGTGCTTGGCACATTCCTCTCCGCAGGCCCGGCAGACCTTGGCACAAAGGGCGCAGAACTCTTTAGCGAACTCACTTTCTCGGCTCATCAAGGTGGCAGCCAGGGTACAAATATCAGCACAGTCGCGGTCAAGCTCGATGCATCGAGCCATCATTTTCACATCGTCCTCACGCAGGCAAGCAGAGGCGCACATTTCGCACACCAGGGCACAGTTCGAACAAGCTTGGATGCAGGAAGCGAACATTGAATTGGTCATTACGTTCTCCAGGGTTCGATAGTTGTAGGTATCGTAGCCTGCTAGCTGAATAGCCTCATCAGCGTTTAACAGGCACAGAAATACGACACGACCCTGCCGGACCCGTTTCGATGAATTTCATTACAATTCTGTAAGGTATTCGACAGCACTTGGAGAATGCGTGCGGGAAGAGATTTATGTGGCGCAATAAAATGCCGACCAGCCTGACAGCTTGGCCGGCTTCGCTAGTCTGGGGGATTGGAACTGGGGCGCTGACAGTTATCTCGTCAAACCGTTTGCGCTTTCCGAATCGCTAGCCAGGATCCGCACGTTGCTTCGCCGCGGTACCAGTCCACAACCAAACAATACTTAAGCTTCTACACCTTAAGGTCGATTTTCTGCGGCGTCGAGTAGTACGCTGAACTTACGAATGAAAGTAAGGACTCCTGACGTTAAGTTACATTGCCGTAGATTATTTGGGAGCGCCCGTAGGGGTCGATTACGGCTAATGCCTCAACTTGCAATTATTGCGATGGCTACCCCAACAACTGCAGCCGTCATCACTGCTGTGACAGTTAACACCTTGCCCACCGTCTCGGCGCTGAGCGCCATTGCCTTGTCGACGGCGCGCTCGGAAAAGCGCCCGGAGGCGCGGGCCAAGCCCTCGACCGGGCCGTAGAGGTTATCTGGTCGATTGGGCTCCTCATCTTCGTCTGTAAGCTGCCCCTCCCAGGCGCGCTTGGCCATCATCCGGTCGAGCACGCCGGGCAAAACCATGTTGCCGAGAATTGCCTGGAACGCTGCCTTGCCCAGCCAGAGTTCGCGCGGCTTATCGACAGCTGCGCGCAGGATGGCCCGCGCGGCTACGTCCGGCGTGTGGATAGGCGGCACCGGCTGTGGGCGCTTGCCAAAGGTATTGCGGGCCCAGTCGAACTGTGGCGTGTTGTGGCCCGGCAACTGCACCATGGTCACTCGGATGTGGCTCTTATCATGGATAAGCTCACTGCGCAGCGAGTCGGTGAACCCACGGATGGCGAACTTGGCACCGCAATAGGCCGCCTGTAACGGAATCGAGCGATAGGAAAGCGCCGAGCCGACCTGGACAATGGTGCCGCGGTCGCGCTCTCGCATGTGCCGCAGTGCGGCGAGCGTGCCGTGGACGAAGCCCATGTAGGTGACGTTGGTGACCTGACCGATATCGGCAGCCTTAAGTGTTGATATTGGCCCGAACAACGTGACCATGGCGCAATTGACCCATACCTCGATCGGCCCGAGTTCCCGCTCGATGTGCTCGGCGGCGCGATCCACGGCGGCGGCATCGGCCATGTCGCACTGGATCGCCAGCACCTTAGCGCCCAGGCCCATCAGCTCGTCGCGGGTGTCGGCCAGGCCCTGTTCGCCGCGCGCTAGTATTGCCACCCGATAGCCGGCGCGGGCAAACGCTACGGCAGTAGCGCGGCCGACGCCGGCGGTCCCGCCGGTAATCACCGCTGTCGGCTCACTCATGCATCCACTCCTGCTCAATAAATCTGACTAAGGGTTCAGCGAATCAGCCGGTTCCAGCCGCCATAGCGGTGGCGGATCGACCCGCGCGGCAGGCTGAGGCCGATCACCAGCACGCCTGCGATAAGGCTTCCGACCGTCGAGGCCGTCGAGCCGCCGTCGAGAAACCAGGGGGCGGCGAGCAACCAGAGACCGATCGGCAGGTTGAGAAAGCGCAGCGGGCGAGCTACTTCTGCTAGCGCCAGCACGGTGACGGTGAGCAGCAGCGAGCCCATCAGGTGATCGCTGTTGGCCATGGCACTTTCGGTGCCGAATATCAGCCTGGTAAACATCAGCCAGACGCCAAGTACACAAAGCAGCAGCAGGCCCCACGGCAAATTGACCCCACGCAGTCCCTGCTGCGCCATACCGGAAAGGCTGCCGGAAAACTCAGGCGAGTCGTCCTGCCGGCAACCCTCCATCGCGTCGCCCTTGAAGAAGGTGCGCCACATCGGTTTGCCACGGCGCTTGGCATCCTTGAGGAACTGACCCATGGCGACCAGCTCGTCGAGCGCATAAGGCATCATCACAAGCATCGCCAGCGCCTGGATCAGGCACAGGGTGCACCAGGTGCCGATGACGATTGGCTGGGCGATGATGAAGAAGATGCTCACCACGCCTAGCGGCACCACCACCACGCCAAAAGCAGCGACCATCCATGGCATCGTGCGCCAACGCCGCGCGTCGCCCATTACCGCCATGGTCAGCTCGATCATGTAGGCCAGCACACCGACCCCAGCATCGGAGACCGGCCAGGCGCGCGACATGTCAGAGGTAATGATGGTCTCGGTGCCGTTCTCCGCCGGGCCGGTGCCGGGCGCCGAGAAGAATGGGTCCCAGGCATTGGCAGTATGACCAAGCTGGTAGGCGGTCAGGTAGCGCGCCAGAAGTACTCCGATCAAAGCTAGTACGGCGATTGGCAGGCGCTGCAACCAAGTCGAAGGGTTGTAATCCCAGCCTGGCGGCACGGCGGCCTTTTGCATCATGCCGCTCATGCTCATGCCCGGCATCATCGGCACAAGGACCGAGAAAGTAATGACAAGCCCACCTACAAGCAAAGCATTGCCATAACCGGCCGGCGATGGTGTCCAGAACAGCAATGGTGCACTCATCAGCCAGAGCCCCATAACCGTATTGGCCCAACTGGCCCAGCCAATACGCTTGAGCGAGAGTATTGCGAAAAGCACGATCAGTGCGCCGCTGACAGCATCATTCCAGGTCATCAGCCAGGCGCGGGTAGCGACGTCGGGCAGTTCGCGCTCCGCGGCCAGACGCGCCAGGTCGAGGTCGTCAGGGGCAATGTTCAGGTAGCCGAAGACGAAGGGCGCGCTCATTACCCAGAAGCCCAGCAACGCGTTGAGAAAATGACACCACAGCGTGGCGAGGTGGCGATGCTCCATCGCCTGCATGTGATCGTCCATGCTTTGATCGGACTTCATCGCGCCCTGACGCAGATACTCACCCTGGTGCTCCATCGATCGGCTCCGGTTTGAATGACGGGCCGGGCGACGAGCGTTCGGCCTACCTAAAACCGACCGGTCGCACCCGACCGAGTTCAGATCAGCTCGTAATCACAGAGAAGTCAAAGAGCTATATCTCTTGCTGGCATGCTCGATCTTGTTTGCAACGAAGCCATGTGGGCCAGCGAGTCTCAGTTTCTATCTGCAAAGGCTGATCGCCGCATTAACCAACCCGACATGCGAGAACGCCTGAGGTAGGTTGCCGCGCTGGGCGCCGCTCGCCGGGTCGACTTCCTCGGCAAACAGGCCGAACTCGCCCTGCAAATCGCGCAGTCGCTCGAACACGGCCTCGGCCTGGGCGGGCGCCCCTGCCGCCACCAGTGCCTCGACCAGCCAGAAGCTACAGATCAAAAAGGCTCCCTCGCGGCCGCTAAGCCCATCTGAGTCGTGCGGGTGGTAGCGACGCAGCAGCCACGGCTGGCCTTCGATCCTCAAGGCGTCGCACACAGCATCGACGGTACTACGGAATAGCGCTTTGTCGCCGCCGCCGTCGATGAAGCCGCTGCGCGCCAGCAACAGCAGTGCCGCATCCACCCCCTCTTCGCCGTAAGCGCGAACGAAGTGCCGGCCGTCCGCGCTGAGGCCTTCGCGTAGCACCTGCTCACGAATTGCCTCGGCTTCGCGCCGCCAGGTCGCCACCTCTGCCTTTAGGTCGTGCCGCTCCTGCAGCCACAGCGCGCGCTGTAGCCCGGCCCAGGCCATGACCTTCGAATGCACAAACTGGCGTGGCTCGCTGCGCACCTCCCAGATGCCCTGGTCCGGTTCGCGCCAGTGCGAGGCGATGAAATCGGCCGCTGCGCGCATGTGCGGCCAGTGTGCCCGCATTGCAGGCACTTTCATGCTGTCGCAGATGTAAACACATTCAAGCAGCTCGCCGTAGATATCGAGTTGATGCTGCGTATCGGCGGCATTACCGACCCGCACCGGCGCCGAGCCGCAATAACCGTCAACGTTTTCAATCTCGCGCTCGCTCGGCGCAGGCAGACCGTCCACCGTATAGAGAATCTGCAGCGGCGTTCCCTGTTGCTCAACGGTGTCCTGCATCCATTGCGCCCAGCGATGGGCTTCGTCGTGGCAGCCGAGGCTGAACAGCGCGGCGAGCGTCATCCCGGCATCGCGGAACCAGGTATAGCGATAGTCCCAGTTGCGAGTGCCGCCAAGTGCCTCGGGCAGCGAGGTAGTGCCTGCAGCGACTACCGCCCCGGTCGGCTGATGAATGAGTAGTTTGAGAGTAATGGCGCTGCGTACGATGAGGTCGCGGTACTTCTCGGTGCAGCGCAGCCTGCCGCTCCAGGCGCGCCAGGCGTCAATCGTGTCTTCCAGGCGCGACCAGGACTGCGCTGGCGACAGAGGCGCAGGTCGCGAAGAATCCAGCCCAACCTCCAACGCCACGGTGAAGCGTTCACCGGCCTTGACCGAGCGCCACCCGCGCCAGCCTTCACCGATGCGTTCGAAGCGGCACTCGGCATCCAATCGCAGCGCCGGCTCGTCGGCTTGCAGTTGTCCGGCCTCGTTCAACGCCCAGGCTACCGGGGCCTCGCCGAAGCCGTGCGCCGGCTCGACCTCCAGCTCAAACATTAGCTCGCCAGAGACACCCTCGACGCACCACAACAGAGTCTGCCGCTGCTTGTCCGCCGGCCAGACCATCCCCAACGTAACGCGTGCCTCCCCTGCGGAAGTTGTCCACTGCTGGTTGAGCACGGCGGTGCCGTCTAGATAGTGCATTTCGAGCTTGGCGCCGTCGGTGACGGAGAGGCGCAGTCGACCGCCCCGGGCTCGGTCGAGCAGCGGCCAGATCAGCGGCGAAGCATCGAAACGGCACGGGCAGAACCATTCGAGCCCGCCGTCAGGGCCAATTAGCGCAAGAGAGTGGCCGTCACCCAGCGCCGCCAGCGAACCGATGGCGGGATATATGGAATTTGCTTCCGGTATCGCGGAGCGGGTCATCATAGGGTCCTCGTTCTCGCTTGATTCAATGCCAAACCGGGCCGGCAGACCACATTTCGAGCCCATTCGACAGCAGGCGTTCGGCTCACCTGTCGTCCGTCCCGCTGCCACGAACTTCTTCACGGGCCGGGCAGTCGGTTGTAACGTCACCAGAAGACCCAACAACCAGCGCCTGCCCGTGCTTTGCCAAGGAGTACCCGATGGCCCTTGCTATTCGCTTCCACGACCAGCTTTCGCAAACCAACACGACTTCCCTTCGTGATGAAACGCTGAGAGGCTTCGCCGCCACGCCGAAATGGGCCTCGCCGAAATTCTTCTATGATCGCCGCGGCTCGGAGCTGTTTGAGCAGATCACTGAGCAGCCCGAGTACTATCCCACGCGGACCGAAATAGCGATCCTGGCCCAGGCTGCCTCCGAGATCGCGGAGATTGCCGGACCGGACGCAGACCTGATCGAGTTCGGCAGTGGCGCCAGCCGTAAGGTTCGTTTGCTGCTCGAAGCCATGCGTCCGACGAGCTATCTAGGGATCGACATTTCAGATGACTTCCTGCGCAGCAGCACCCAGCGCCTAGCGGCCGACTATCCCTGGCTGGATGTCCATGCGCTGTGCGCTGACTTCTGCGATCAACTGTACCTGCCTAAGGGGCTCGACAGTCGCTGTCCGTTAGCCTTTTTCCCTGGCTCCAGCATCGGCAACTTCACCCCGGCCCAGGCGCAGCAGTTTTTACGCCGCCTGCACAGCCTGCTGCCGGTCGGTGGCGGCCTGCTGGTCGGCGTCGACCTGGTCAAGGACAAGGCGGTGTTGGAAGCGGCGTACAACGATGCGGCTGGCGTCACCGCGGCGTTCAACCTAAACCTGCTCGAACGCATCCGCTACGAGCTGGACAGCGACATCGACCCGGCGCATTTCACCCATAAGGTGATCTTCAACGCCGCGCAGTCTCGCATCGAGATGCACCTGGTCAGCCGCGAGGCGCAGACCGTGACCATCGAAGGCCGGCGTTTCCAGTTCAAGGCCGGCGAGACCCTGCACACCGAGAATTCTTACAAGTACAGCCTCGAATCCTTCGCCGCGCTGGCACGCTCGGCGCGCTTCGACAGTGTCCGGCAGTGGACTGACCCGCAGCGGCTGTTCAGCGTGCACTACCTCAAGCGCACGGCCTGAGGTCCGTCCGCTACGCTGATTACCCACCGGCGCGGACCAATGAGCACACACATCCGACGCAGCGGCCGGTGGACTCGCCCCGTTTGCTCAGGGCAAGAAGAGCGGTTATGCGGATACGGCACCTGCTAGGGCATAAGCCATCTCGACAGAACGCAGCTGCCTGGCTCCAACCTTTAACAGTTATCTCAGAACTCGTCTCTCCGCATTAAGCTGAAGACAGCCGCAGTCAATACGGAGTCAATCCTCATGCACATGTTGTTTGCCATCTGCGTGAGTGTGGCTCGTCGGCGTAACCGCCGGAGCGTGATGGTCACTCTCACTTCCGGAGGCGTGGTGATCGGTTCCGCTTTGCTCCGTTGAATTTCCTTCGGCATGTGTACCACTATCGGTATGGTCCATAGGGCTGGCAGAACCGTGGTGGTCGGCGCCAGAACTACCATGATGATCCCCGCCATCTTCTGCCTGGCTGTCACCATGATGGTTTCCGACATCGGTCTCGCCACCGCCATGCTGGTGGCCACCACTGGCTGCAACCATATCGCGGTACTGCCCGGCATTTAGGTTTGGAAGCTGCTTAAGAAAAGCTACCATTCCCCAGATGTACTGATCGTCCATACTTTTGCCCCAGGCAGGCATGCCCGTCGCCTTGATTCCGTGCTTAATGATCCAGAATGTCTTAGCGGGGTTATCGTAAATTCCAGCTTTAGCCAGGTTCGGCGGTGCCGGATAGAGGCCCTCGCTCAGCTCGGTTTGGGCTGATCCTGGCGACAGATGGCATCCAACGCACATCGAGTCGTAGTTACCAGCCCCGGCTCGAATCTGAGCTTCGTTATTGAGGTCTGGCACCTCAATATCTTTAGCACGGACTTCAACTGAACGATTTCGGGCAGTATCTAAAAACGCATGTACCGGACCTGTATGCGGGTCATCTGCACCGACATTTATTAAGCCAAAATAGACAACTCCCGCTACGCCAAACACAGCGACAACGCACGCTAAAGCCAAGGTGGCAACGATTGTTTTCATCTTATTCCTTTAGAACCACATCCGAATGCCGGCGACAAGGCGCGCCTCTTCTCGATCTTCGCCTTCGTCACGAGCCATATCTGCTGTGTTACCGAATGAGCGATTCCATGTGACGCCGATGTATGGCGCAAACTCACGCACGATTTCGTAGCGCAGACGTAAGCCGACCTCCGCATTAGCAAGGCCGGAGCCAACGCCGCGCTGCGGATCGTTCTTGCCGTAGAAGTTCAGCTCAGCGGTCGGCTGGAGAATTAGCCGATTGGTGAGAAGGATGTCGTAGTCACCCTCCAGGCGCGCTGCCGTCTGCCCACCTTCGCCAATAAACGCGGTAGCCTCAGCTTCGAAGGCATATAGCGCCATTCCTTGTACGCCCAAGGCTGCCCAGGTTTGCGGTGACTCGGGCTTGAAATCCTGACGGACGCCTGCGACCACGTCCCACCAGGGGCCGATCGCATGCCCATATAACAGCTGCAGCTCGGCATCCTCGGTTACGCCGTTGGTACGCTCCCCCTCGGAGCGAAACCAGAAACGATCGATATCCCCACCGATCCAGCCAGACGCATCCCAACTTAGCGTGCTGCCTTCATCGGCGTCCTGGTATTCAAATTGATCAAGCAGGAAAAACGAGGCGAGATACTTGTCATGGACGGTGTGCCCCTGGAGAGGCTGAAAAGCGGCTTCCCGATCCGCATCGGTCAATATCGGAATGAACGAAGGGTGCATCATGCCAGGCATTTCGAGGGTTTCGTCATGCTTCCTTGCAGCGTGATCCGTAGCGTCCATTTGGCCATGGTTCATTTTGCTGTGGTCCATCGCACCATGACCCATTGCCGAGTGATCCATCTGCCCCCCGGCATCACGAGCGCTAGATGAAGATGTGTCTTGGGACGCAGGGGGCTGAGATGATGAATTAGACGGCGTCTGGTGCATCGAGTGATCCATCATCTCGGCTGCATTGACGCCTCCCGTAGCCATAGCGCTCAGCGAAAGCCCAAATGCCGTCAGAGCAAAGCGTGAAAGTCTAGTGCGCATGGTTTGAATCCACCTCAGCGTCGGCTGCTTTTGGGTCCGGACTCATCTTGTCGTGGTTCATCCCGCTATGGTCCATGGATTCATGATCCATCGAGCCGTGATCCATATCGCCGTGGTTCATTTGCGAGCGAGAAGAATTGTGTGGTTTCGGTGCCGACTTGCTGTCTAAGCCCTGTGACGAGGTTGAAGGTTGCTTGTGCTCATCATGGCTGCCCGCTGCGAATGCAACAGACGTTTGCATTGCGCCCAGCAGACCAAGCACCAAGGCACCGCCGATAAGGGTTTTGCGCTTCATAAATGTACTCATAATATTTCCTTTTACTCATCCACTCGAACTTCGCGGAACATACCCATTTCCATGTGCAGCAGTAGGTGGCAGTGGTAGGCCCAGCGGCCAAGCGCATCAGCGGTTACGCGATAGCTGCGCTTCGTACCTGGTGGCATGTCGATGGTGTGTTTGCGGACCATGAACTTTCCATCTTCGTCCTCTAGATCACTCCACATGCCGTGGAGATGAATGGGATGGGTCATCATGGTGTCGTTGACCAACGTGATGCGAACCCGCTCGCCATACTTGAGACGTAGCGGCTCAGCATCAGAGAATTCGATGCCGTCGAATGACCAGGAGAATTTCTCCATGTGTCCGGTGAGATGTAATTCGATTGTTCGGCTGGGCTCTCGCCCATCCGGATCGGGGAATGTGCTTTTGAGGTCTGCATAGGTCAACACGCGACGACCGTTGTCACGCAAACCAATACCTGGATCGTTCAGCTTGGGTGCAGGAGTCATGGTCTGCATGTCGACCAGCGGGTTATCTGTCTCTGACGCCGGGTGTGATTGCATGCCTCCGCTCATGCCGGACATCCCTGAGTGATCCATTCCAGCCATATCGCCCGAGTTGCCCATGGCATGGTCCATCCCCTGCATGCCGCTATCCATGCCGGACATGTTGCTGTGGTCCATGCCGGACATGCTGCTATGGTCCATCGCGGCCATACCGCCCTGCGTGCCGCCGCCGTGATCCATACCAGCCATACCGCTATGGTCCATCGCGACCATACTGCCCTGCGTGCCGCCTCCGTGGTCCATGCCACCCATGCCACCCATGCTGCCGTGATCCATCCCCATGTCAGCCATGCTAATCAGCGGGCGGGGATCGGTTTCTGGAACAGGAGCGCTTAACCCTGCGGCGACGGCTAACGTGCCACGGGCATAGCCAGTGCGGTCCATGGATTGAGCGAAGATCGTGTACGCCTCCTCGGTGGCAGGCTCGACGATCACATCGTAGGTTTCGGCGACGGCAATGCGGAATTCATCGACGCTGACTGGTTTAACGTACTGCCCGTCCGCTGCGACCACTGTCATCTTCAGCCCCGGAATGCGGACATCGAAATAACTCATGGCCGAACCGTTGATGAAGCGCAGTCGAAGCTTTTCGCCTGGCTTGAATAGGCCGGTCCAGTTCCCGTTGGGCGCCTGACCGTTCATTAGGTAGGTGTACGTATAGCCGCTGACGTCCGCGAGGTCGGTCGGACTCATCTTCATCTGCGCCCACATTTTCCGGTTCGCGATGGTGGCCGCCCAGCCGTCCTCGCTTACGTCGTTAATGAAGTCGCCGACTGTGCGCTTGTTGAAGTTGTAGTAATCCGACTGTTTCTTGAGCTTGGATAGAACACGACCGGGATCCTCGTCGGTCCAATCGGTCAGCATCACGACATAGTCGCGGTCATAGCTAAACGGCTCCGGCTCCTTGGCATCGATGACCAATGGGCCGTAGACGCCAACCTGCTCCTGCAGTCCCGAATGACTGTGGTACCAATAAGTACCGTTCTGTTTAACCTTGAACTTGTATTCGTACATGCCGTCGGGCGCAATGCCCTGGAAGCTCAGCCCCGGTACGCCGTCCATGTTGGCTGGCAATATCAGGCCATGCCAGTGAATCGACGTATCTTCGCTCAGCCTGTTTCTCACGCGTAGCGTGACGGTATCGCCTTCACGCCAACGTAGAATCGGGCCTGGGATGGTCCCGTTGATGGTCATCGCCGTCCGGGCCGCCCCGGTGATGTTGACCGGCGTCTCGCCAATGAGCAGATCGAACTCTGTGCCGGTTAAGACGCTGGGCTGGCCGGGGCTGCTCACTGCCCAAACTGGAGCCCTCCACAAGCCAAGACCACCAATGATGCCAGCGGCTGTCAGGCCTTTAACGAAGGTTCGCCTTGAGGTTTTATGTTGCATGCGTGCATCCAATCAAGCTAAGGAGCCAAACTGACAACGATCGTGCAAACGATTGTGGACAGCGTTTGTTGGGCTTACTCGTTTACGGTCTGTCGAAGAAAACGACCCACCTAGTAAACAGAAAGATGGCATATCTCTGGCAAAGCGACGATTACATTTCTGTAAGCTTAGACGCTGTTAGCGACACCTGGTTTACCTATGTGACAAGGGGATTCCGGTCCTCGAAACCGAGCTGAGCAATGCCCATTGCGAAAGAGGAACTTAATTTCTGAAAAGCAATCGATTGCATCAATGCTCGTTGCGTCTGTTTTGCGAAAAAATGAGCAGAGGATCACTTCGGCGTTACATCCCTACAGGAATTAATACCATGGCTAGTTACTCATTGCGCCGTGTTGGCTTTTTAGGAGCTACCGCATTGCTCACCGGTGCTCTTATCTCGGCTCCCACACAAGCGGCTGGACCGGGAAACGGAAGGACGGCACCTTTCGAACAGTCCTATTTGAAATTCATTATCGACCATCATTTTTCTGCACTGAGAATGACCGAACTAGCTGCCGGAACAGATGTACAGCGGGATCCGCAGGTCAATAATCCAAGGGAAGGAACCGCCCCCACCCCTAGTACCGCAGCTACACCGGCTAAAGCGAGCGCTGAAGAAATAAAATCAATGGCTCGTATGGCAAACCGTTCGCAGCGTGAGGAAATAGCGAAGGCTCAACGATTCCTGCTCGAGTGGTACGGTGTGGCTCATGTACCGCAAGTAACACCTGCAGGGCAGCGGGCGATCCAAGCGCTTACGTACGAAAGCCCCGGAGCGCAATTCGATAGGGCTTTTCTGGCAAACTTCAGCAATCATCATTATTTGGCTCTAGGCCCGAGCCAGGAGTGCCGGGTCAAGTTCGATCTGAAACATGAAGAGCTCAAGCATTATTGCGAGGGCATCGTTCAAACTCAGACGAGGCAAATCAATGATATGCGCGCGCAGTTGTGCGAGCGATTCAACGTTTGTGACTACCAACCATATAATCCGATCACCAGAAGATGATCAGGATGTCCTGACTGCTTAGCGCCGTAATTCAATTGAGCGAGCCGGCATAGTCTGCGTTAAAAAGACTATCGCTAGTCGGCTGGCTCATTAAATAGACTCTGAAGAAGCGTTTCTGATTTGGTGAGTACCCCGACTACACCCGCCTAGTTTTTCGATAGAGCAGACGGGCTTCGTCGGCACCAAATAGGCCGGCTAGCGCAAACAAAGCCGCAAAGGAATTGTTCATGACTGAAAGGGATACGCCCGACGAAACCGATTGTTCCCACTCGCTCCTACCCAGTCCCACATTGTTGGATCGATTCCGCTTCTTAAAAATCAGCGAGGGCGAAAGTAGCCAGAAATGCCTGGCTACTTCAGATTAACCTGAGTCGTTTGCTATGCATTCCTATGAGCGAGGCGAACAAGACAAGTTTTAACGTAACTGAATACCGGTACTGTACGTTCTTACATAACCTTGCGATTACCAGCACCGTGGCGGCTACAACAACCTCGAATTGCCACCATTCAACGCGCTGCCTCTTCAGCACTTATGGTGCTTTTCTTGTAAAACAGCCTTGGACGCAACCGCTTGAGCCTTGCCCTTCTGGTCAGCCTGATAACTCGCGAGCGCCTCTTGGCGAGCCTGCTCCATGCGAGCAAAGGTACGGTCGCCACCACCCTCTGCCATTGCATAGGACGAGCTTGCTGCGATAACGAGCAGTACAGATAGGGATCTTAAAAGTTTCATTGCTTGCAACCTCATAGAAAGACATCGAATACCCAACGCAGCTTTATTAGCAGAGCCATCGGCTGGGCTTGTGTCTAAGCTAACCGAACGTTCCTGTCAGATTGCTGATGGCGAAATTACAGTTTTGTCAGCGATGAAGTCCAAGTAGTAACGATTTAAAAGCGCACTTACCCAAGTGAGACGTTTATCGTGTCAGGCAGCAGAACTGCTTCTGCCAACCTCCGGCCAAAAAAAATGGCGCCGTGAAGGCGCCGATAGGCCAAAGGAGCATGGTCAGCCAGAAATACCAGGTAATGAACCTGAACGGAAACTTCATAACTTTCTTGATGCTAACGTAGCTCGCTGTCAGATCGCTGACGCGAACGTTACGTTTTTGTAAGGTGCTAGCCGCCCCCTTTGGCAGCCGGCAAACTGCTCCCTGTTTCAGACAGAGGATTATTGATGAAGCTTCTTGTCGCCGAAGACGAGCCAAAAACTGGCATTTACCTACAACAGGGACTCACCGAAGCGGGCTTTACTGTCGACCGGGTTATGAACGGGACGGATGCTGCTCAGCATGCGCTTAGTGAAGCTTACGACTTGCTGATCCTGGATGTAATGATGCCTGGACTAGATGGCTGGCAGGTTCTACAGAAAGTCCGCGCTGCTGGCAGTGACGTCCCCGTGCTCTTTCTGACGGCCAGAGACGGAGTTCAGGATCGAGTTAAGGGGTTGGAGCTGGGTGCCGATGATTATCTGATCAAGCCGTTTGCGTTCTCCGAATTGCTAGCCAGGATTCGCACGTTGCTTCGTCGTGGCAACCATGCCCCCAACCAAACAGTTCTCAAACTCCTCGACTTAGAGGTGGACCTTTTGAAGCGTCGGGTTGTGCGTTCAGGGAAACGCATAGACCTAACCGCCAAAGAGTTCGCCCTTCTTGAGCTATTGTTGAGGCGCCGCGGGGAGGTCCTCTCCAAATCACTCATCGCATCCCAGGTATGGGACATGAATTTCGACAGCGATACCAATGTGATTGAGGTCGCCGTCCGGCGGCTGAGGGCAAAAATTGACGACGAGTTCGAGCCCAAGCTGATACAGACCGCTCGCGGAATGGGCTATCTGATTGACGCGCCGGAGCCATGAAGACAGGCGCGGCGAGCTGGACGGAACGCATCGCTTCGCCAGGTGCAGATCCGCTAGAGCTACCTGGCCGGGCGATGACTTTACTACGAGAGCGCTATGCACTTGACCATGTCATTGTGCAGTTGACCCACCTTGCATGCTCCGGGATCACCTCTGATGTCAGGGTGCCAGCTCTGGATAATACTCCGCCCCTAAGTCGTTACATGATTCTTTTTGTGCAACCTGTGACGACGGAGGTCCAGAGCGGCCATGTGTTCTGGCAGCTTGGCCGCTAACGAGGCCTCGCCATCAGTTGAGAGACTGAGCATCCACGTTGGCCTGTTCGGTCTCGGCACTGAGCCAATGTTCGAAAAGCCTGCTTTGCGCCTGCTCTTGCCTGGCGGCGTAGTAGACCAGGCGCAGGTCTCGATCGACATCAATTGTCAGCGAGGTGTGATCAAACACAACGGGACCGACGTCGGCCACGTTGAAGTGCCGTATGCCCTGGCAGGGTCCATGGATGTCCTGCTGCCGCCACCATGTTCTGAAGTCGGTATCCACCTTTTCCAACTCCTTGACCAGCGCCCCGATCTCAGGATCCAGCGGCGCCCTGACGAAATCCCGTCGGAAGCTCGACAGGATCTGTAACGCCTGGCCCTCCCAAGGGTCGAGCAATGCGCGCATCGACGGTGCGGTGAATAACAGCCAGAGCAGGTTGCGGCGCTCGACCGGAAAGCTCGAGAAGCCGAACACCTTGTCGGCCGCCGCGTTCCAGGCCAACACGTCCCAGCGCAGATTCAGGACATAAGCCGGACGTAACGGCAAGTCCGCCATCAGGCGGTGCACTAGCGGCGGCACGGCACACCAAGTCTTGCCCGGCTCCGGTGGGAGTCGCTGGTGAGCCAGAAGGAACAGATAGCGCCGCTCGGTCGCATCCAGCTTTAACGTTTTGGACAGCTTTTCAAGGAATGAGGCCGAAACACCGATCTCCCGCCCCTGCTCCAACCATGTGTACCAAGACAAACCGACTCCAGCCAGCGCCGCCACTTCCTCTCGCCGTAGGCCCGGAGTGCGTCGGCGCGCGCCCGCCGGTAGTCCGACTTCCTGCGGGGTGATCCGCTCGCGACGACTGCGCAGAAAATCGGCCAGCTCTGCTCGGTTTCGCTCGAAGCTGCGAGGTGCACTCATCCGGTTACCTCCAGTAATAGCATAAACAGTCAAATTGTATCCCCATCGAAGCGGTACTAAGAATACCTCCTCCTCGTCCCAAAGGTCCGCGCCGAGCCCTAGCTCGGACCGAGGCGACTCGATCGTTCAGGAGTTATACGGATGTACCAATCATTACTTAGCGAACAGCTGGAGTTGCTGAAGTCCTCCAACCAATACCGCACATTCACCACCGTGAGTCGGATCTGTGGCCAGTATCCGCTGGCGAAACTCGATGGACGACAGCAGGGACCTGTCGTCGTCTGGTGCAGCAATGACTATCTCGGCATGTCCCAGCACCCGGCGGTGCGCGAACAGATGCACCTGGCTTTGGAAACGTACGGTGCCGGGTCGGGAGGCTCGCGCAACATAGGTGGCTCCCACGAGCTGTATGGGCAATTGGAGACCAGCCTGGCTGACTGGCATGGCAAGGAAGCCGCGCTGGTGTTTCCGACCGGATTCGGCTCAAACGACGCAACCCTTCAATGCCTGTTGCGACAGATCCCCGATTGCGTCGTCATCAGCGACGCGCTGAACCACGCCTCGATCGTCAACGGTATCCGTGCAACGTCCAACGAGCGCAAAGTGTTCCGCCATAACGACGTCGGGCACCTTGAGGAAATTCTGTCGAGCTACCCGCTCGGCCAACCGAAGCTCGTCGTGTTCGAGTCCATTTACTCAATGGACGGCGATATCGCACCCATCGCGGAAATCGTCGAGGTCGCCAAGCGGTTCAACGCCCTGACCTATATCGATGAAGTGCATGCCGTTGGCATGTATGGGCCACGGGGCGCCGGCATCGCTGCCGAGCTGGGGCTTGCCCAGCAGATTGATATCATCCAGGGCACGATGGCCAAGGCGATCGGCGTTATCGGGGGCTACATCGCATCGACCCGAGTCATCATCGACGCAGTTCGTTCTTTCGCAACCGGTTTCATCTTCACCACTTCACTGCCCCCTGCCATCACGGCCGGCTGCTTGGCGAGCGTCGAACACCTCAAAGCAAGCAACGACGAGCGTGATCGACTGCAAAGCAATACGGCTTTGCTGCGCGGTCGGCTGAAGCAGCATGACATCCCTGTCATGTCCTGCTCGCAGACCCATGTGCTACCCGTTCTCGTAGGCGAAGCCGAGCGCTGCAAGGCCGCTGCGCAGCGCCTGCTGCACGTCCATGGCGTGTACCTGCAGCCGATCAACTATCCATCGGTTCCTATTGGCACTGAGCGCTTCCGGGTCAACGCCACGCCGAATCATAGCCATGAACAGATCGAGCACCTCGTCGCCTCGCTGCGCGAGACCTTCGAGCATTTCGCCATACCGCTGGCCCCGTGCGCGTTTGCAACGGAGGTGGCGTAATGAGCGAGCCGTTATTTGTCATTCGAAGTGCCACGGACACGGACATAGCGGTCTTGACCGAATTGCGCGCCTATCTGCTCGACCACACCTCTGCCAGCTACTCGAGCCGGACACCGGAGGACTCAGCAAGATGGCGTGCCGCCTACCGTAGTTGGCTAACCACCACGCTTCAATCAAATGACAATCTAAAGGTACTTGCCGCCGAGCACCGCGAATCGGGGCAAGTGATCGGTTGTGCGACCGGCATCATCGATCTGAGGGCTCCCACCGCTGCTAATCCGAACGGCCGTTCGGGCTGGGTTCAGTCGGTCGTCATCGCGCCTCAATGGCGAGCGATGGGTGTCGCCGGACAACTCATGCAGAGCCTGTTGCGTTGGTTTGCCAATCGCGAAGTTTCCACAGTGGCACTGCAAACCACGGATAGCGCAACCCGCCTCTACGAATCTCTGGGCTTCCAGCCAAGCGCCGAACGCCTGCTGATCCATCAGGAGGTGCTGTGATGAAGATCCTGATCATTGGGCTCGGCTATGCAGGCCGACGCTTCCAGCGTGCTTTCGAGCACGTTGGGACTACCTGCGCAATTCCGGTTTCGCTCGCTTACGTCGGTCGTCGACCAAAGCAGACGACGTTGCGATATTTCGACCGTATCGACGGCGCCCTACAAGACTTCATGCCTGACATCGTTATTGTCAGTGTGAACGACATCAATCACGCCGCCGTTCTAGAAGAGTTGGCTGGGTTTCGAGGCTTTGTCATTTGTGAGAAACCCCTGACGACGCCCACTGATGATCTGGCGAATGTGCACGCCTCCCTCGCCAATGTCAGCGGGTTCGCCCTTAATTTGGTCGAGCGGTACTCGGACGCGAGCCGCGCGCTGCGTGAGTGGGTCGCGCGACATGATTGGCAACTGGTACGGGCCAGCTTTCATTGGGGCAAAGACCGCATCAACGACTATCGCCCCACCTGCGGTGTGACCAGTGAGGCCATCCATGCATTGGATCTGTTGAGCTGGATCTGCCCGGCGGCAGGTCCGTTGTGCCTGGGTGGCGTGCTGGGTATTCGGTCCGACTTCTCCATTTCGGGCAATGCCGTACTCGACACGCTACAGCTGACCGCAACGCTAGGTGATGCGCCTGTCAGCGGCTACAGCAGCTTCGTCAACATTGTTCGGCAGCGCACGCTGGACTTTTCCTTCGTCGATCGAGACGACCTGTTGATACACGCTCGACTGGTCTTCGACACCCCGCAATGGGATCACGATCACCTGCGAATCTGGATGCGAGACACGGATGGGACGGAGCTCATCCTGCACGAATTGGCGATTTCGCCCAGCCGCCCCGGCCTGGAGACGCTGCACAAGCTTTCTCAACTATGCCTCGACGTATTGCAGTGGGCCATGCACCAGCGACCGCCCAGCCAAGCGTTCGCCAGCCTCGAGACGGCCTTCACGCTCCAAGGGTTGCTCAACGAGCTCGAACATCAAGCGCTCACTCCGCCGTCGGCTCACTACAACCATGGCGAGACCCGCGCCTTGCTGGCCGAGGACAGCGACCTGGAAGCCCTCGGCTGACAGAAATCATCAGGAGAAAGATTATGTGTGGAATCGCAGGATGGCTGTCCTACAGCCTCAACATGCAGACGCAACGAGACACGCTGCAGCGCATGACGGACACCATGAGGTTGCGGGGCCCGGATGCCGCTGGTGTCTGGGTGGATGGACCGGTCGGCCTCGGACACAGGCGGCTGTCGATCATCGATATCGACGGAGGCAAGCAGCCGATGCTGGCCCGGCTGGACGATGGCCGAGAGGCCGCTGCCATTACCTATAGTGGAGAGGTGTACAACTTTCGGGAGCTTCGAGCGGAGCTAAAGATAAGGGGGCATCGGTTCGAAAGTCGCAGCGATACCGAAGTCGTCCTGCGCGCGTATCTCGAGTGGGGCGAAAGCTTCGTCGAGCACCTGAACGGCATGTTCGCATTCGCAGTGTGGGATATGCGCAGCCAGCGCCTGCTGCTCGTGCGCGACCGCATGGGCGTCAAGCCACTGTATTACTACCGGACGGCGGACGGTGTGATCTTCGGCTCCGAGCCCAAGGCGCTGCTGGCTAACCGACTCGTCCCCCGCAAGGTACGAGCGGACGGGCTACGTGAAATTCTCGAGATGGTGAAGACGCCTGGTCATGCCATCTTCGACGGGATGAACGAGGTGCTGCCGGGTGAAGTGGTAAGGATTGATCGTCAGGGTCTGACCCGCCGACGTTACTGGCAGCTCGAAGCACGAGAGCATCCACACTCCCTGGAGCAGACCGTCAGCCATACCCGCGATCTGCTGGAGGATATTGTCGAGCGCCAAATTGTCTCCGACGTTCCATTATGCAGCCTGCTGTCGGGTGGCCTCGACTCGTCGATCATTACCGCCTTGGCCTCCAAGAAGCTGCTCGATTCCGGCAAGGACAACATTCGATCCTTCTCGGTCGACTTCCTCGATCACGGGAGCGGCTTCACCAGCGATGCCGTGCGCGGCACACCCGACGCCCCCTTCGTTCGCAACCTGGTTGAACGGATACATTCCAGCCATAACGAGATCGTTCTCGACAGCCGCGAACTGGTTGATCCAACGCTGCGCAGCCAGGTCATACACGCGCTTGATCTGCCGCCTGCCTATTGGGGTGACATGTGGCCTTCGCTTTATCGACTGTTCCAGGAGGTCCGCAAACACTCGACGGTCGCCCTGTCTGGCGAAAGCGCCGACGAGGTTTTCGGCGGCTACCGCTGGTTCCACGACCCGGCAGCAATAAACGCCGATACCTTCCCATGGCTGACATCGGTTACGGGCAAATACTTCGACGGCAAGACACTATTCGACTCCGGCCTGCTTCGCCAACTGGATATGCCTGGCTTTCTGCGCGACAGCTACAGCGAGGCGATCGCCGAGACACCCATCCTCTCCACGGAAAACCAGGTGGAGCGGCGAATGCGCCAGATGAGCTACCTGAACCTCACCCGCTTCGTCCAGACGCTGCTGGATCGCAAGGACCGGATGAGCATGGCCGTTGGCCTGGAGGTCCGCGTTCCGTTCTGTGATCACCGCCTGGTCGAGTACGCCTTCAATATCCCCTGGGCAATGAAGGCGTTCGACGGACGTGAGAAGAGCGTGCTGCGGGCAGCGACCCGCGATCTTCTGCCGGAGTCGATCTCGGATCGCATCAAGAGCCCCTATCCGTCCACGCAGGATCCGGCTTACGAGCAAGGACTGCGCACGTCACTGGCCGAAATCATGACCAGCGCCGACGCCCCGGTCCGCCAACTGCTCGACACCGCTCGCGTGAAGCACGCCCTCGACAGACCCATCGGCCAGACATCGGCGATGTACGACCGCATGGGCATGGAGCTGGCCGTGGGTCTCAATACCTGGCTCGTTGAGCAAGACGTCCACCTCGACCTCTAGCCCATCCGACGCGGCTCCCCAGGGGCCGCGTTGCATCTAACATCTAGTGGAGCGCCACTGATATGAGCACCACCACCCCGAACCAACTTCCCATCTATCTCATAGCCCTGGGCGCGTTCGCGCTCGGTATGGCCTCCTATGTCACCGCCGGCCTGATTCCCATGATCGAAGCGTCGTTCTCGGTTTCGGTAGCTGTGGCCGCACAGCTCGTAACAGCCTTTACGCTAGCCTACGGTCTTGGATCGCCAATTTTCGTGGCGCTGACGCCACCCGATCGGCAGCGCACAGGGCTTTTGATTGCGCTGGGCCTGTTCGTGATCGCCAATGCGGCAAGCGCCATGGCAACCGAGTTCAACGCATTGATGATCTGGCGTGCCATAGCCGGAATCGGTGCAGGTGTGTATCTCGCCATGGGCATAGGTGCGTCTGCGGCGCTTTCGACCGTAGAGCGACGCGGTAAATCGATCGCGATCATCATGGGGGGCATGGCGAGCGGCGTCGTGTTGGGCGTCCCGCTCAGCCTGATGATCGCCGACCAGACGGGTTGGCAGGCTGCACTCTGGTTGGTCACGCTGCTGGGTCTGCTGGCCTTTGCAGGCCTATCGCTCATGCTACCCGCCTTACCGGCAGCCCCTGCGAGTTCGTTGCGCCAAAAGCTCGCAATTCTCACCGACGGACATGTCGTGACGATCCTGCTCGTTTCTCTTCTGGCGGCAATTGCGAGCCTTGGGATGTACACCTTTATCGCGCCTCTGCTCGCTGATCCGACCTATGGCGCAGTCCGTTCGGTGACCCCCTATCTCTGGGTCTGGGGCATCGGCGGTGTACTAGGTAGCTTTTTCATAGGCCCGGTCGTGGATCGTGTAAGGGGGCCGGTTCTCGTTTTTGCGATCATGACGATCCTAGCGACGTCTCTGTTCTTGCTGCCCTTTACCGCCGCGCTCAATGTTTGGTTGGTCGTGCTGCCCATCGCCTTATGGGGAGCTGTCGGCTGGGCCTTGCAGGTTCCGCAGAACAACGAATTGATCCTGGCTAGACACTCGCAGGGCGATGGTAATCTCGCGATCGCCCTAAACGAATCAGCGCTTTATCTGGGCAGCGCCATCGGTGCGGCGGCAGGAGGTTTCGTCCTGCTGTTGCAGATGCCCACTTGGACCCTTGCCGCTAGTGCCGGTGCGGTGGCGTTGGTCGGTGCCCTGCTTCAGATCATCAATTTGCGGCGCCAACCGAGCTGGCACGACAACACCCAACCTGAACCCAACCATTGAGCGATAAGGAGCACGGCCTTGGAGCTTCGCCATCTTCGCTGTTTCGTAGCGGTTGCAGAAGAATTGCATTTCGCGCGGGCGGCAGCACGCTTGCATATCGAGCAGTCACCCCTGTCAAGAATCATCAAGGACTTGGAATACAGGCTGGGCGTGCAGCTGTTCGAGCGCACGACACGTCGCACGCGCCTCACCTGGGCAGGCACGGTTCTGCTGGAGGAGGCGCAGCGCATCTTCGCAGTAGTCGATCAGGCCAGGGCCAGCGTTCAGGGGGCAGCGGCCGGCTATCGGGGACGGTTGCGCGTCGCCCTCTCGGATGGCGTGCCCCAGTCGAGGCTGGCCGCCCTACTCGCCCAGTGCAGGGAGGAGGATCCGGATGTGGAAATATGCCTTTCCGAGGTGTCCTCATCAGCGCAGGCGAAAGGCCTTCAGGAGGACCTGTTCGACGTCGGCTTTGCCCAAACCATGAGTCAGACCGAAGGCCTATTAGCGGTACCGGTGTGGTTCGACTCACTAGTCGTTACGCTCCCTGCACGCCATCAACTCCTGGCACACCGCAAGATCCCGCTCGAAGAAGTGACACGCCATCCGCTAGTCCTCTGCGATCCACGGGTGTGCGAAGGGTTCTGGCAACAGCTCCAAGCCGTGCTCAAACCTATCGAAACGAGGCTGATCATCGCAGAGCGCGTGCCAACGCTTGACCTGATGATGGCGCTGGTGGCGGCCGGATACGGCCTGGGTTTTTCCAGCTTGGCGCGAATCACCGAGCTCAGTAACCCCGACGTGGTCACCCGGCCGCTTGCCGGAAACCCCACCTTGCTAACCACCTTCCTAGTGCGGCGTGATGTCGAGCCGTCGGAGCAACTCGCGCGCTTCATCAGTCGCGTCACCCGTCCTGACAATCTCGAAAACCACGATCCGCTTGAGGTGCCGTTGATACATAGCCGGGAGAACCGACCATGACGTGGATGGAATCGAATCGGAAGGAAGCAAGATGAACGAGCGATACAGGCAGACAACGCGTCCACCAGTTGCCCTTGATGCAAGGCAGTATGCAACAAGCCTATTTTTGTCTACAGATACAGAACGTGCTAGATTTGCATCCATAGACACAAATCAGGTTATGTCAGCCATGACAGCGATTCTCCAAGCACAGGCGTTTACAAAGGACCAATGCGCGACCGGACTGCGGGCGGCGGTCAACGTCCTCGAGAAATGGCAAGCGACCACCGATCAAGCCTGCCGCATCCTGCGGATCTCTCGCAGCACGCACGCCAGGGCCAAGTTGCGTGACAACACGTGGTCGGTGAGCCTGGATGCGGACCAGATGCAACGTGTCAGCTTCATTCTCAACATGCACGCTGCGCTGCGACTGGTTTTCGATAATCCGGAAAACGTGTATGGCTTCCCCTCGATGGCCAACCACAACGAATTCTTCAATGGACGTGCTCCGCTGGAGGTCATGTCGCAAGGAGACATGATCTCGTTGTACGAGTCGTTTCGGCGTATCGATAGCCTACGAGGCGCACAGTGGTAGTGCCGGGCCAGCTACCGGAGCGGTCAACTATCCAGCTGCAAGCCTACCGGCTAGTAAACTCGAAGTTTCCGCCTATTGCCCTCTTCGATGATGTGGCGGACGCCAACGAATTCGAAACGCTATACCAGTTGCAGGCATTAACGAACCCGAGGCTGCAGAATGAGACCGGACGCCTGGAGTTGATACCACGCGCTGAGATTCCCTTTGGTATCCCAGGCTGCTCCTACGCTACAGCCCCGTTTACCCACGTGAACCCAGCAGGGTCGCGCTTCAGCGATGGTCGTTATGGGGTGCTGTACTTGGCAGGCACAATGGACACGGCGCTTGCCGAAGTGCGGCATCACCAGGACCGGTACTGGTCGAACGTGGATGGGCTGAGCTACGAGCGATTCGTCTTCCGCGGACTGTCGTGCCTGTTCGACGAGGTCGGGATATTGGATGCGACCACAGTTCCAATGAGCGATCCAATCTACGATCCGGACGATTATGCGCACGGCCATCGATTAGGCAGAATGGTGAAAGAAGCCGGCAATCCAGGCTTGCGTTATCGCTCCGTCCGCAAGTCGGGCGACGATTGTTGGGCGCTCATGACCCCAAAACCTGTGGTCTCGATTATCCAAACTGCTCATTACGAGATGATCTGGAACGGTCGCATCTCCAGTGTTAGCGCCGTTAGCGCGGTCTAGCTTCACCTGCACGCAAAGGTCGATGAGCTGGCGCACCGGTAATTCCAAGCCAGCTTCAGGCCCGTCCTTCCCTCCGGTAGCTACGGCATGTCTGTCTGGCCAGCACCATACACACGCCACTTGCCGAGTTTAAGCATCGTTAGGGCGGTACTGGTCGAACGTCGACGGCCTGAACTGCGAGCGATTCGTCTTGGGCGCTTTCGCGCCATTCCACAAAACGATCTGCTCGGCAGCACCGCGCAAACAACCCGCCATCTAAGCCCCGGAAAGGCCATGGCGACCAGGGCGGTTCTCTGCTCGTTTTTTAAATGCGCGATCTCCCGCCATGAATACTTCCAGCATGTGCGGAATCAACGTTACGGCATCTACCGTCTCGCCATAAGTCTGCGCATGCATCGAGGCGTAGCGATCAAGATCGGCCTTGAGGCCCGCTGGGCAGAGAAAGGTCAGCTTGGTGCTTTCAGTTTTGGGCAGCGGGCCCAGCCTTAGTTTGCGCGTCGCACTCATCGTGATTCTCCGCTATTAAAGAACAAGGGTTGGTAAGGTCGCAGTACCAGATCCCGGTTAACGATGATGCGCACCGGCAAGCCTGGCCGCTCGGTCAATGTCGGTTGGATGTTCATATTGCGCCGGGTCATCTCCTGCCCAACTTGATTCACGCTGTCCTGCAGGCCATCACGACCGGCAATGATGACGCGATTGCCGTCCTGGCGGTTTTCGGGTGCGGCCAGCTCGGCGCCAATACCCAGCAGCGTTGTCAACGCAGCGCCGGCGAAGACGCGATGCCAGTGCCAATCCACCCCGTCCTCCAGACCGGCATAGCCGGCCGGGTCACTGCCGATCAGGTTATCCAGCGTCAGCGAACTCATGTCCGGCAGGATGATGCGATTCCACACCACCTGCACGCGGCTCTGCCCGTAGCTGACCTGGCTGTTGTAGCGACCGAGGATGCGCGAACCCTGGGGGATCAGCAGGTGATTACCGGTTGCCGTGTCGTAGACCGGCTCTGTCACGGTACCGATAACATCGCCCGGAAGGTCGGACTTGATTCCGGTCACCAGCGCGCCGGCGATCACCGTGCCAGCCATGACCTGATATGGCGACGCAGCTAGCTGCAGGTGTCCCGTTTTGCGGGTGGCCACGGCGGCAGATTGCTGGAACTGCTCTTTCTGCTCTTGCCGGTTCTGCACGGCGGTCGGATCGGCCGGTTGCGCCGTTACCGAGTCAGAAGCGGGCACCTGTGGATCAAAGTCCGCTAGCGTTGACGAATCCACGGTCCGTTCAGCCGAGACGGTTGCAGTTGCGGCAGGGCGCTGGCTACCAGTGTGAAAAAACAGCGACGAGCCAGCCGCCTCCTCCGCCTCTTTCAGCAGCGCCAGTCGTTCGGCCTCGGCGGGATCCTGTCCTGGTGGCATGTAGTTGGATGCCGCCGGCCGCTGCGACCTCACGATGGCTGGGCCAAGATCGCCCGGAAGCGGAGGTCCCAGCTCGGGAGGCTGCGGCAGTGTTGTCGGCGGCAGTTGGGAGTAGTCTGCTGGCAGCCGCTCGAGCCCCTCGGAGCGAGAAACACGGTCGACATTGTAAAGCTCGGCCGAACCGTTCCCTCCACGTGGCCCCGGTGGCTGCAGCGACCAGATCGTGGCGCCCAGCACAGCGACAGCGAGCCCACCGGCAAGCGCTGCCAGGGTTCGTCGGCTCAATCGCTTAACTGGACGTGGCCGAGCGCGCAACGCCACTGCTTCCGGCGGGACCTTGTTGACCTGTGGCGCCAAGGAATCGGGACTATCTTCCTGGCTCATGCTCAGTGCCCTCGCGTCAGGCCGTCTGTACGCTCGATACGCACTACGTCGCCCTTATCCGCACCCAGGCGCAGCTCAGCCGCACCAAAGAGTCGGTCGACGATGTAGTACGGCGAGCGGAAGCGGTAGTTGACCAGTTGCCCATCGCCCTGCGCGCCAATCACGAACATGGGCGGTAGCTCACCCTGAGCGATGCCGGCAGGAAACTGGATGTACACTTTTTCGCCGTCATCAAAGGCACGCAGCGGCTGCCAAGGTGGATTGCTCCCGCTGATCGCATAGCGGAAGCGGATTCGTTCCAACGAAAGGCCGGTATCGACCGGCGCGCTCGCCTGTGCGGCCCGTGCCTGACGCTGCAGGGCCAGCATCCGGCCTTTCGGGTAATCCCAGGAGACCGACGCCATCCAGGCTTTCTCGGTGGAGGTCAGTTCGATCAGGTAGGTCCGGCGGCTGGTCGTGATAACCAGGTTGGTTTTCAGATCCGAGCGTATCGGCTTGACCAGCACACTGACGCGCAACGCGTCGCCGGCACCGCTGGAAGTATCGCCGACGATCCAGCGCACCGTGTCGCCGGCGGCTACCGTCACCAGTTCCTCACCAGCCTGCAGCCCAATGGCGGTCACCCGCCCCGGCGCGGCATATATCTGATACAGCGCGCCTTCGCTGTAGGGCCAGACCTGGATGGCATTGATGTACCCCTCACGGATAGGCGCCATTCGTGCCTCGCGATTCGCGCGCGATACGCGTTCCTTTTCGTCGACCGGCTCCGGCGAGGCCTCGGAGTCATCGGCAACTGGTAGAGGTTTCATCTGCGCGGGCAGCGGCAGCAGTTTCGGGACTTCAACTACCTCTACTGGTTTCGGTGGCTCAGGCAGCGGTTGTGCCTGCACAGGCTCGTCGAGCGAGATGCGCGGCGCCGGCTTGTCTTGGGTCGCACACCCGGCGATAGCAAACAAGACGAGGGACAGGGCACTTATGCGGCAGGACAGGCTCATGGCTTGGCTCCTTCAGATGCATCCAGTTCGCGACTCCAAGACAGTCCGTTGACGTAGATGCCCAACGGATTCTTGCGCAGACGCTGTTCGGTGCGCGGTGTTTGCTGGACAGTGGAAATCACCGCATTCCAGCGTTCGGTGCCGGCGGGCGCGCCATTGACGAAGCGCTGCTCCGTCCAGCGCACGTTGAAGGACGCGTCGCTTGCGCGCACCACGCTGATCACCTGAACCGTCACCGACTCCTTGCCGACGCGGGCAAACGGATCGTTGGTGCGTGCGTAATCGTTGAGCACGGCTGCACCGCGGTCAGTGGTGAAGTTGTAGGCGTCGAGCCAGTTCTGCCGAACGACAATCGGATCGATCGACAGCGAGCGCACCAGGGTGACGAAGCGCGCCAGGTGATAGGCCACCTGTGCATCGGCTGGCCGGTAGGGTGTGGCGGCCTCGCCGACCGCCCGCACCTGGCCACTGCTGTCTACCTCCACCACATAGGGCGTGACGATCGATTGGGCCGAACGCCAGACCAAACCGCACGCCATCAGCAGTGCAAGCAACAGGCAACCAAAGGCCATGAGCCGCCAGTTCTTCGCCTGCACACGAGCCGAGCCAATGCGCTCATCCCAAGCCTGCCCAGCGGCCTGATACGGGGTCGCGGGTTGTGGCGTCTCGGCGTAGCGCACGCGTGGTCGTTTGAAGCGCATGACTCCCTCCTTATCAATCCGAATCGCGCAGGTTAGGCCCACTGCCTGAACTGCCGCTGTCGCCACCGCGTAGCGTGTGCGCAACGGTGGTAGCGGCATGGCTGAGTTGCTGACGCTGCTGCAGGCGCCTGGCCCATGCGGGTTGCGCCTTCGCATCGGTGGCGACGTTTGCTGCGTTGTTCAGCGGGGCCGCGCGGCCGGCAGCTGCACCTCCGCCTGCTGTTGCAAACAGCCCCCCAAGCGAGCGCGCGCCCGCAGCGAGTTTTGCGCTCGACGCCATACGCGCACCGGCCGCAACTGCAGCGCCAGCACCGGTCGCTGCAGCCCCAACGCCTGCGGCCAACCCGGCCGTGCCGAGCGCAGCGCCAGCCATGGCCCCAGCCCCGAGCTGCGGGCCGCCGGAGATCAACCCGGTGGCAATGCCCGGCCCGAAAATGCCCAGCGCGAGCAAAGCCAGCGACGCCAGCACGACGACCAGCGCGTGATCGATGGAAGGCTCATCAGGGTGCACCTGGAATTCGGCGAAGAGCCCTGTACCGATGCCGACGATGACCGCCAGTACCAGGACCTTGACGCCCGAGGACACAACATTGCCGAGTACCTTTTCGGCGAGGAAGGCGGTCTTGTTCCATAGTGCGAACGGCACCAGCACGAAACCGGCGAGCGTGGTCAGCTTGAACTCGATCAATGTGATGAACAGCTGCACGGCCAAGGTGAAGAAGCAGACGATGACAACCAGATAGGCCAGAAACAGGATGACGATGGGCTCAAGATTGACGAACACCTCGGGGAAACCGGTCAGGTCGCCAATCTGCTTGAGGATCGGCGCACCGGCGTCGATACCCACCTTAGCCAAGCGCCCTGGCTGGAGGAAGCTCTCCATGCTCAGCGAGCCGGTTGCTGTCACGCCCAGTCCGGCAAAGGACCGGAAGACGATGCCAGCCAGCCAGTTGAAATTGCCAATGATGTAGGCGAAGGCGCCGACATAGAGCACCTTGCGGATCAGCTTCGCCATAACGTCTTCGCCCCCGCCGGTGGCATGACCGAGCGCCCAGTACAACCCAGCGATCGTCATGTCGATGGCCACTAGCGTGGCGGTCAGGTAGGCGACTTCTCCTTGCAACAGTCCGAAGCCCGAGTCGATGTAGCGGGAAAACGTGTCGAGGAAACGGTCGATGACCGTGACGTCATTCATGGGCAGCCCTCTGCCGCGAAAGCATCCCGTGGCTCCGATCCGGGTCGGCATCAAGGGGCGCATCGAAGGTCGGCGGAATCGGCGGCAACAGCTCCAGGGCCCCGAACTCGTCCGGGCCACCCTTCCCTTCTAAGAAACGGTGCCGATACGCCTCGGCAGGCGCGCACGCCGTCATGGTGCTAGAGACACACCGCGCGCGCTGCGCCTCGGGCCAAAGCGACTCCTGCGGCAAACGTTCGCTGCGGGGTTGATCACAACCAACCAAAAACCCAGCCCACAACAGCAACACACATCGCATGGCGATCTCCGTCAGTTGCCGTAAAAGCGAACGGGGTATGGCGTGTACGGCGTGCCCTTGCCCAGGAAGCGTTGGCGAACCTCGCGGGCACGCTCGGTTGCTGCCGCCTGGCGGGCTAGTTCCAGTGAGGCCGCACGGTCCTGAGTGAGCTGAAGTAGCTGAGTCTGGATCGACTGCTTGGCCTGCAGGGCCAGCAGTTGGTTGGTGGCCTGCATGGCCTGCAGCGCGCCGGTGGCCGACTGGCTCTGCCCCACCAGGTCAGCTAGCGCACCCTCATCGTCGTTGAGGTTGCGGGAAACCTGCGCCTGTATACGCATAGCCGTATGCAGGCCACCGAGCGTGTGGGCCCAACGTTCCTGAGCGTCCCGGTACATCTGATCGCCGCTAACGGTGGCTGCGTATTTTTCCGGATACAGCCGCGCAAACTCACGATCGAGGTTCTGTACGTCGAAGGCCAGCCCCTGCGCCTCGGCGATCAGCTGCTCGCTTTTCACCAGCGAGGCGCGTAGCCGATTGACGACGTCGTAATCGAGGCTGGCGAGGTTCCGCGCCTGATTAACGAGCATCTGCGATTCGTTCTGCAGCTGCTCGACCTGGTTATTGATCTGCTCCAGCGTGCGAACCGCTGTCAGTGTGTTCTGCACGAGGTTGGTTGGGTCAATTACCGTCATCGCCGATACCGGCAGAAAGGTCAGCAACCACCACGCAGCAGCGAGGGACGAGAAACAAACGCCTTTGCTCATGGGGCGTTCTCCTGTGCTCCAGCGGAATCGACAACCGCTGCGGGTGGCGCGGACGACAGCAACTCAGCCGCCCAGTCGAGGCCACGATGACGCAGCCAGGCCGCGGCGAAGCCCGGCACACCGGCCTCGTGGAGCGCGCTATCGATGGCGCGCTGGTCCTGGGGGGTCGAAGCGCCGGCGAACGCAAGCGCGACCGGCCCCAGATCGAGGTCGAACAGGCGATTGCCCGCGCGGGATTGGTAGTAGTAGTCGCGTTTGGGCTGGGCAGTGGCGACGATCTCGAGCTGCCGCGCATTGAGGCCGAAGCTATCGTAGATGGCGCGGATCTGCGGCTCGGCGGCCTGCGGGTTGGGTAGGAAGATACGGCTCGCGCAGCTCTCGATGATCGCCGGGGCGATGGTCGAATCCTTGATGTCAGCCAGAGATTGCGTGGCGAAAATCACGCTGACGTTCTTCTTGCGAAGGGTCTTGAGCCACTGGCGAATGCGCGCTGCGAACAACGGGTCGTCGAGGAACAGCCAGGACTCGTCGAGGATCAACAGCGTCGGCGCGCCATCGAAGCGCTCCTCCAGCCTCGCAAACAGATAACCCAGCACAGCCAGCACCGCCGCCTTGCTGTGCATCAGATCTTCCATCTCGAAGCACTGCACATCGGCCATGCTCAGGTAGTCGAGATCGGCATCGAGCAGCTTGCCGTGCGCACCACCGAGCACGTAGGGCGCCAACGCCTGACGCAGCGCGTTCGACTGCAGCAGCACCGACAGGCCGGTAAGCGTACGCTGCTCAACGGGCGCACCCGCAAGGCTGCCGAGCGCCGACCAGATCGCAGCCTTTTCCTCAGGACCGGCAACCACACCTTCCTGAAGCAGACGCCCCTCGATCCACTCGGCCGCCCAGCTGCGACAGCACTCCTCGTCGATGCGCGCGAGCGGCTGGAAGGCAATCGCGCCATCGGCGCCCAGGTCATAATATTCGCCGCCCAGCCCCAACACAGTCGCTCGCATCGAGCGCCCCATGTCGAAAGCGAAGATGCGCGATCCCGGGTAACGACGAAACTGCATCGCCAGCGTCGCAAGCAGGACCGATTTGCCCATGCCGGTCGGACCGACCACCAGCGTGTGTCCCACATCGCCGATATGGGTCACCAACCTGAACGGCGTGGACCCCTCGGTGCGCGTCACGATCAACGGCGGGCCGTCGAGGTGGGCGTTGCGCTCCGGCCCGGCCCAGACGGCGGACAGAGGCATCAGGTGTGCCAGGTTCAACGTCGAAACGATGGGCTGGCGCACGTTGGCGTAGGCGTTGCCCGGGATGGACGACAGCCACGCCTCGACCGCGTTGAGGCTTTCCGCAATGGTAACGAAGCCTCGGCCCTGGATGACGCGCTCCACGCTGCGAAGCTTCTCGTCGGCCAGGTCGGCGTCCGCATCGAGCACCGTCACGGTCGCAGTCAGGTAGCCAAAGGCAACCTGGTCACTGCCCAGCGCCTGAAGGGCGGCATCTGCGTCGGTCGCCTTATTGCCGGCGTCGGTGTCAACCAGCGGGCTTTCCTGTTGGAATAACGTCTCGCGCAGCAGCGCCAGCACGCTTTTGCGCTTGGCGAACCACTGGCGGCGCACGCGACCCAGCTCGCTCTCCGCTTCGTCCTTGTCAAGACAGAGGAAACGAGAGCTCCAACGATAGGCAAAGCCCAGCCGGTTGAGGTCATCCAGAATTCCCGGCCAGGTCGAGTTCGGGAATCCGCGCAGCGTAACTACCCGAAGATGCTCACCGCCCAACATGGGCGCCAGTCCCCCGTGCAGCGGCACGTCGGCCAACAGCACGTCGAGGTGAAACGGGACTTGCGGGACGCCGACGCGATGACGTCGGGTCGAGACGGTCCCGTGCAGGTAGCTCAGCGTGTCGCCATCATCCAGCCAGTCGATCTCCGGCATGACGCCCGCCAGCAGGTCGAGGATCCGCTCGGTCTCGGCAATGAACGCCGTGAGGCGCTCGCGCCAGTCCACGCCGGCCGACGAGCTGTTTTCATAGATCAACTTGGCAGCGCGGGCATGCGACTCCTCTGGTGGCAGGAACTGCAACGTGAGGTGGTAGCGGCTCTCAAAGTGGTTGCCGGTTTGCTCGAAGGTCGCCCGTCGCTCCTCATCAACCAGCCAGGACAGCGGCTCGGGGAAGTTCGACCTCGGATACGCGGCCACCGGCCAGCGGTCGGCTTCCACGAAGAGCGCCCAGCCAGTGCCAAGCCGGCGCAACGCATTGTTCAGCCGCGCCGTCGTCGCGACCAGCTCGCCCTGCGTCGCGCTGTCGAGGTCGGGCCCGCGAAAGCGCGCCGTGCGCTGAAACGAACCGTCCTTGTTCAGTACGACGCCAGGTGCGACCAGTCCGGCCCAGGGCAGCCAGTCGGCGAGCAGCGCTGGGCGCTGGCGGTATTCAGTGAGATTCAGCATTGCGACGGCCTCCCCCTCACACGTCCAGCAGCGGCTTGTGTTTGAGGTGTCGGGCAAACACCTGCATGAACTGCGGATCGACGCGCGCGCCCCAGACGGCCAACGCGTGGCCCATCAGCCACAGCACCAATCCGGGCAGCCAGAGTTGCAGGCCCAGTCCGACGGCCGCCCCCAACGTGCCGTTGACAATGGCCACGGTGCGGGGCGCCCCGCCCAGCAGGATCGGCTCGGTCAGTGATCGGTGCAGCGGAACCTCGAAGCCCGGCAGGTCGACGTCGGCGCTCATACGACTGCCCCGCCGGCGAAGCTGAAGAACGTCAGGAAGAATGAGGACGCGGCAAAGGCAATGCTCAGGCCGAAGACAATCTGAATCAGTTTTCGGAAACCGCCCGAGGTATCACCAAACGCCAGCGCCAGGCCCGTCGCGATGATGATGATCACCGCCACGATGCGCGCCACCGGTCCCTGGATCGATTCAAGGATGGATTCGAGCGGCCCTTCCCATGGCATTGACGAGCCGGCCGCCCTCGCCGTGCCGGCGGTCGCCAGCATAACGGCGGCCAGCAACAGGCCGCTCTGGACAGGCGCGGCCAAGCGGCGAAGGCGCCCCAGGCCCAACAAGGAGCATGAGGACAAGCGGGAAACAGAGGCATGTGCAGATTTCATGGCAGTTCTCCAAGCGAGGTTGAGGGCAACGAAGAAGATGCGTTTGAGAAGGCGGGCAATGCGTCCTGTGCATCCGTTAGGCGGTAGCCCGTAGCGTCGTGACCGACGACGCAGGCGACACTCTCGATTCGGCGAAGGCGGCCGCGGCCAGCGATGACGATCACCACGTTGACCGCCTCGGCAATCAACGCTCGAGGCGGATTCACGGCGACTTCCAGCACCAACTGCTCCAGCCGCAACAGCGCGCCCAGAGCAGAGCTGGCATGGATGGTGGCGATCCCACCGGGATGGCCGGTCCCCCAGACCTTGACGAGATCCAGCGCCTCCCCGCCGCGCACCTCACCCACCACCACGCGGTCGGGACGTAGCCGCATCGTGGTACGCACCAACTCGCGCATGGACACCACGCCCGCACGAGTGCGAAGCGGTACGTGATCGCGGGCGGCGCATTGCAGTTCAATGGTGTCCTCAAGCACCAGGACCCGATCACCAGTGGTGGCAATCTCGGCGAGCAGCGCATTGGCCAGCGTGGTTTTACCGGTACTGGTGCCACCTGCAATCAGGATGTTCCTGCGCTCCCGGACCATCTCGCGTAGGAAGGAGGCTTGGGCGTCGGTCATCATTCCGTCTGTCACGTAGCGCTCCAGCGGAATGACGCCCACGGCCCGCTTGCGCAAGGCGAAGGCGGGACCCGGCGCCGCGGGCGGCAGAATGCCCTCGAAGCGCTCGCCGGTTTCCGGCAGCTCGGCACTCAGCAGCGGCTTGCCGCGGTGCACCTCCACGCCGACATGCGCAGCCACCAGGCGGATGATGCGCTCGCCATCCGCTTCGGATAGCTCAGCGCCGAGCGGCGCGCGCCCCGACGACAGTCGATCCACCCACAGCGTCCGGTCAGGGTTGAGCATGACCTCGACGACGTCGGGGTCTTCGAGCGCAGCAGCGATCAACGGCCCCATGGCAGTGCGGAGCATGGCGATACGCCGGTCGAGCGAGACTGCCTGGGTGGCCTGGGTCGCAGCAGTCATTGGCCTTGCTCCCGTGTTCCGTCCGCCGCCCCATCCAGGAGCTCACTCACCGAAGAGCGGTCCTCTACCAGGTCACGCACGAGGCTGCGGCCCCGCAAGAGGTGGCGACCGAGCTGCTCGACGAACTGCTCGAAGCGCGCCTTGCCCTGAGCCTTGGCTGCCTCCTGATGGGCTTCGGGCACTGGTGTGCTGACGGTCAGGAAGTAGCGGATAAACAAGGCCAGCGTCTCGATCTCGATGGCCTGGTCGCGCTCAAGGCGCTCGAACTGCCGCGACAGGCGATCCAGCCGCTTTGCAATGGCGGCTTCGCGTTGGTCGCCGGCTTCGGGCGACAACCAGGACGCCAGCGCCGCGGCGACGATGGAGGACTTGGAAACACCCTTCTTGGCGGCCAGCTCGTCCAGGCGGCGGGCATGCTCGGGTTGAATGAACAGGTTGAGGCGGTACTGGCTCATAGCTGGACTCCGTCGTCGGGATCGAGCGCGGCCTGCCGAGCAACACGCTGCATGCCAGGATCGAGCTGGCGAGGCAGAACGGGCGGCAAGTCGCCGTCATCGAGCAGAGCCAAGTCGTTGCCGGAAGGCGCCTGCTCGGGGTCGTAGGTGACGGTCTCGGAAAGTTCGGGCTGCCGCCGCGGCCCGCCCTCGTCGGCAACGCCGGACACGAGGCAGTCGCTGCACTCCGACGGCGCTGGAGCTACCGGCAGTCTCAGATCGGTCCAGTCGTCTTCGCGCCCTGGCGGCGCATCGGCGTAACGCCCCGCCGCGAGGATCGGTGGCGGCAGCACGCGCCGCTTGAAGTTGGCGTCGCTGTAGTAACGCAGCTTTCGGGCCTTGATCGGTGCGACGCTGGCGACCATCACCACAGCCTCGTCCGGCGGCAGTTGCATCACCTCGCCCGGCGTCAGCAGCGGCCGCGCCGTTTCCTGACGCGAGACCATGAGGTGGCCCAGCCACGGAGCCAGTCGATGGCCCGCATAGTTGCGCTGCGCACGAAGCTCCGTTGCGGTACCCAGCGTTTCAGAAATGCGCTTGGCGGTGCGCTCGTCATTGGTGGCGAAGGTCACGCGCACATGGCAGTTGTCGAGGATGGAGTGGTTCTGCCCGTAGGCCTTGTCGATCTGATTGAGTGACTGCGAGATCAGGAATGCGCGCAAGCCGTAGCCGGCCATGAAGGCCAGTGCCGACTCGAAGAAATCCAGCCGGCCCAGCGCGGGGAATTCATCGAGCATCAGCAGCAGCGTGTGACGCCGCTGCACGCCATCGCTGCCGTCGAGTGATTCGGTGAGGCGTCGCCCGATCTGGTTGAGGATCAGGCGGATCAGCGGCTTGGTGCGGCTGATGTCCGAAGGCGGCACTACCAGGTACAGCGACACCGGGTGCTCGGCAGCAATCAGGTCGGCGATGCGCCAGTCGCAGCGTGAGGTCACTTGGGCCACCGTTGGATCGCGGTACAGCCCGAGGAACGACATGGCGGTGCTCAACACACCCGAGCGCTCGTTCTCACTTTTGTTAAGCACTTCGCGGGCGGCGGACGCCACCACCGGGTGGGTCTCGTCGCCCAGGTGCCGCGTCGTCATCATCCGGTGCAGCGTCACCTCGAAAGGGCATTGCGGGTCGCTCAGAAAATTGGCGACGCCGCGTAACGTCTTGTCCTCAGACGCGTACAACACGTGCAGGATGGCGCCGACCAGCAACGCATGCGAAGTCTTTTCCCAGTGGTTGCGCCGCTCAAGCGCGCCTTCCGGGTCCACAAGAATGTCGGCGATGTTCTGCACATCCCGTACCTCATGCGCACCCCGACGCACCTCCAGTAACGGGTTGTAGGCAGCCGAAAGCGAATCGGTGGGATTGAACAGCAGGCAGTGCGAAAACCGGGAACGCCAACCGGCGGTCAGGTTCCAGTTCTCGCCCTTGATGTCATGGATGACGGCCGATGCCGGCCAGCTCAGCAAGGTAGGAACCACCAGGCCGACCCCCTTTCCCGAGCGAGTCGGTGCAAACGCCAGGACATGCTCGGGTCCCTCGTGGCGCAGGTAGTGGTCGCCATACAGGCCCAGGAACACGCCGGCCGGACGATCCAGCCCCGCCTTGCGGATGTCTTCAGACTCGGCCCAACGCGCCGAGCCGTAGGTCGTGACCTGACGCGACTGACGTGCGCGCCAAACCGACATGGCGATGGCGACACCCACAGCGACCATGCCGCTTGCTCCGGCAATGGCACCGCCGATGTCAAACACCTCTGGCGCATAGGCGCCGTAGAAAAACCACCAGCCAAACAGGCGCCAGGGGTGGTAGATCGGCATCGCAAAGAGTTCGAACCAGGGCAAGCCCAGGCGCGGGTGATAGCCCAGCGCTGCGGCGGTCCACTGCGTCGCGCCCCACACGCCGGTGATGACGACACCGAACACAACGGCGATCTGTCCGAACAGTACGTTCGTCCCAATCATCACTGCGTCCCCCCTTGGCATAAAGCAGCCCATCACCGGGCTGCTTGGGGGGAGATTCGGTGCCGTTCCGGTGCCGGTCAAAGACCGTTATCGGGACAACACTGGACGAAAATGCATCAATGGAAGCGTGGGAAAGTGGCAACAAAACGCCGCAAGCGTGAACGCGTTGCGGCGTATTGGTCGGACCGTAGGCGTTTTCCGAGGGCGGGTAACGCTTAAAACTTGGGCCGCTCTTCTGGCGGTGTGTACGGCACTTTTCCGTCCCCCAAGAACCGCCTGCGCGTGGCTTCGGCAACACGATTGCACAGGGCATCACCGAGCTTCGCGCGGTCCAGCTTGCATTGCGGGCGCAGCTCCTTCAGCCGCGCGGGGTCAGCCGCCAGCTCGTCAACCGTCGGCAGCTGCGCCTGTGGCTTTTCAGCCTCGCCGCAGGCCGTCAGTGCCAATGCACAGAGTATCGGTGTCAGGGTTCTCATGGCTCGTTTCCTCTGGGTTGCAGTTACAAATCGAAGGCGTTTGGCATACGTCCGATGGTCGCGCACCGGGAGCAGCTGACAGACAGAACAGCGCGTGGAGGCCGTCAGATTCCAACACCACGAGACCTCCCAACGTCCCAGGAAACCGCGTTGCCCCGTACCGTCGCGGCAAGCTGCTGACCCAACCGCTGCTCGATGACAGGCTTCCACGGCACCAGGCTGAACGCCTTGCTATCCTCCAACACGGCGTAACGTCCGCTGGCGAGCATGACGCTGCGGCGATAGAGGCCCGCCACGCGTTGCCCTTCCTCCAAAGGCCGGTGCTCCAAACCGGTTTCGGTAGCGACCTGCTCAGCGACCTGGCTCAGCTCCCGGCCCCGTAGCGTTGCCAGGAGATTGCGCGACAGAACCACGCGTTGTTGCTGCCGCTCGGCCAGCCCCTGCTCCGCCAGAAAATCGGCGCGTTGGCGCAGGGCCTGCTTCACCTCGCCAGCGAATCCGAGGTCACCCAGCCCTCGCCCACCGCCGATCAGTTGCTGGTCAAGCCAGGTGGCACCAATGACCAGGGCCTGCCGTTCGATCGGTAGATGGGATTTCAGCTGGACGGCTGCTTCGCCCAAGCGCTTCGCGTCGTATTGGCGGCCCCGCTCGGGTAGATCGGCCGGTACCTTCCACAGTCCGTCCGCCACGCGCTCGACGATGCCGGCTCGGCGCAGCGCCTCGAGGCGCCGCACGTGGGCCGCGACCTGTTCCTGCGGGTCACGGTTGCCTTTCGCCTGGCCCCGGATGATCGCCAGGTGATGGTCTGACCGGTACAGACCATCCGCTGCCAGCCCGGCGATGGTGCGATCCGTCTCCCGGATCTCGGCCGAGCCACGCACATCCACCACCGACCCAATGGGGTAGCCGGCCAACTCGTCGCGAGCGCTGAGGGAGACGTAGTGCGCCTTGCCATCCAGGCCATCGACGACGAGATAGCCCCGGTCACTCAGCTCATCGGACAGGCCTTTGGCAACCACCCGGCCTGTTACTGCAACCCCGTCCTCCCCTGGCTCGAATACGGCCAACTGGCGCGCCCGCCCGCTCATGGCACGCTGCAAGGTGCGAATGATGTCGCCTCGTTCACCCAGCGTGCGCAAGGTGGTCTGCGCATCGGCCTCAATCGACCATGTGCCGGGCCGGATCTCTTCAGCCAGTCCCATTTGCTGTAGCTGCTGGAGACGGCCGATCAGCAACAGACGCTGGCGTTGCAGCGACGGCTGGTTGAAGCGTTCGATTTGCAGCATCCGCTCGGGCCCCGCTTCGCGGGACAACGTGCGATCCAGGCTCGTCCAGCGCTCCTGGTCCACCTCGCGCTGCAAGGTCTGCTGTATCTCCAACTCGGTGCGCGGCCCTAGCCATTCGCTGGCCAGTTCGGCGGCCCGATGGCGAAAGCCGTGGGCGATGTAATCGCTGGCGATGATAAGGTCCTTGCCGGTGTCGTCGCGCCCACGCAGGACAAGGTGCGTGTGCGGGTTATCGGTGTTCCAGTGGTCCACCGCGACCCACTCCAGCCGCGTCCCCAGGTCAGCCTCCATACGGCCCATGAGCTGCCGGGTGTAGGTGCGCAAATCGGCCAGTTCGGCCCCGTCCTCCGGCGCGACGATGAAGCGAAAATGGTGGCGATCGTCAGCACAGCGCTCCCTGAACCCGCCCAGATCCGCCTCGTCCCTGTCGGGTCCGTAGGCCCGGCCTGCTTCGCCGTCGCGGCCCGCCCCGTCGCGCTCGATATAACGCAGATGCTTGGCCAGCGATCGCGGGCTGGCCTGGCGCTGGTTGACCAGCAGGGTCTTGATGGTCACACGGCGCGAGAAAGGTGTGAGCGAGGCGCCTGCAAAGCGCGCCGCCGTGTGGCCTCGCCCCAACCGCGAGCCGGGCCGCTGACCGGTGTACAGGCCCTTGCCACTGGTCAAGGCCGGACGACGTACCGCCGACTTCCCACCCGCTTTGCCGACCTGTTTGAGCACGTTGGAAACGAAGCCCTTGTCGCGGCTCTTTGGCGCACTCGGTCGCAGGCGGAAGTCGTCGTCGCGGCGGTCGGTCATGCCTTTGCCCTCGGCAAGTCAGGGCGCAGTCTGGCGCACGAGGCACGCCAACATGCCAGCGTTGGCGCGCGTTGCACGCTATCTACGGCACGGCAAGAACGCAGTCGCGTGCCGCGCCTCCCCCACGTGCAGACTGGCGTTGCGACCGACCGGGTGCCGCCCCCTTTTGTCTTGCCTTCCGCATTTTCCAGTCGCACGTGCTCAAGGTGTCCACGGCTCGACGCAGCTGTGCCACTCGCCGCCAGGCCACCGGCGAACACGGTGGCGGCCGCCAACTGTTCACGCGCAAGGCAAGACAGCTGCATGCAGGACGGCTGCGCCGGATGCACTTGGTAGCGCGATCCGGCGCGCTTCATTTGTCCATCTCCAGCAGGAGCGGATGTCCGATACCGAGCACGGCGGACGCCTCAACCGGCCCGAAATATCGGCTATCGAACGACGCCGGGTTGGTCGTGCTCAGCAGGAGCAGCTCACCGTGACGGAGCCGTCGGCACCCCGACCAGGCCCGCAACGGCCGACCCGCTCTGTCTGCGACACGCGCTGCAGCCACGGTCACGCCGTCGATGCGCACGATCCGGTCAGCGATGCACACATGCTGCCCAGCCACCGCGGCCACGCGTTTGAGCAAGGGAATGCCGATCGGCAGGTAGCCGCGCTGTGCTGCCAGCGAGGCGCTGGCATCCGGGAGGTGGATGAGCACGATGCTGCCAACAGGCGACGAGCCAGCCTTCCGTCCTGCCGGATCGATCCGATACCAGCCAACCGGCACGCTGTCCGAAGCGTTGTAGACGAACCGGGCATCGGGCCGCATGAAGACCGACCAGGCCAGTGCCGCAAGGCCACAGGCGGATAGCGCTGCGACTACAAGGCGAGCGCGGCCTCGTGAACATTGATGCGCGATGGCATTGCTCATCACAGCAGTGCCCTCCTCGCCAGCCAGGCGGTGTGACGCTCGGCGGTGTAGACGGGCATCGCCAGCCGTGCGGCGAGCCGGTTGTTCAGCATTCGCCAGTACGCAGGTGATACCGCTGCAGGATCGATACCCTGCGCCTCAATGGCATCCATCAGCGGTAGCAGGGCATGCACGGCATGCTTGCCAGTGGCGTGCAACAGCAACCTCGCCCCAGGCAACACACCGGCAATGCGTTGCGCCGCGTCACGTTGCGAGCACGCCTGCATCACCATCAGCTGCCAGCTAACCGTGCCGTAGTCGTTGGCCTGCCAGCGAACGCGGCAGAAGATCGCGCCCGGCAGGAATACCGCAATGCGCCGCATGGGGTCCAGGCGGGTAATACGCGCCGGATCACCGAAACGCAGGTAGACCTGGATGCGCTGCGGTGCGTGGACCAGAGATACGCGCGTCAGCGGCGTGGCGTCCGCCTGGCCGCAACATGCGGAGATTGATGGCGGCGGAGCCGGTGTGGCAGAGACTGTCGGTGTGATCATGATGTCTTCTCCGGAAACTCACGCTCCAACAGCCCGCGCAGCAAATCGGCCACCGTCATGCCCTGGGTGAACGCCGACACCTTGATCCGGGCGCGCAAGGCGGGGGTGATGTCGAGGGTCAGGCGCGCGCTGTAGAGATCGCGTTTATGCAGGACGCTGACGTCTCCCTGGCGAACCCAGGCTTCGGCATGCGGGTTCGCGGGAGGCCGCGCACCGAAGGCCGTGCGCTTGTCGCCTACACGGGTCATGCCGTCCACCCCAGTAACTCGTCCACCAGGGCGGTGATCTCGCGCGCGGCAGCGCTATCGGGGGCTGTCTCGCGAGCAAGCCGACCGGACGCCACGCTGTCAGCGAAGACTATGCGCTGGCGAACCTCAGCACGCAGGGCCGGTAGCGGTTGCTCGGCCAGCGCCTGGCGCGCTTCGCGGCCGATGATGGTGGTGCTGATGCGACGGTTGATGACAAACGCTGCCGCAAGCTCGGGGCGAAACACCTGCGCTTCGAGAATCAGCGCAACCATCTCATCGCTGGCCCAGAGGTCGTACGGGCTGGGTTGAACCGGGATGAGGACTTGGTCGGCAGCCAACAGCGCAGAGCGTGCAAGCGCGGCGATGCGGGGTGGACCGTCAATGACGATGTGATCTGCGCGGCGGGCCAGTTCGGGCGCCTCCTGGTGCAGCGTTTCGCGAGCAAGGCCCAATGCGCTGAACAGCCTGGGCAGGCCCTGTTGCGTGCGCCGTTGCGTCCAGTCCAGCGCCGAACCCTGCGGGTCGGCGTCCAGCAGGACAACATGCTGGCCGCGTAGCGCTAGTTCACCGGCAATGTGCGTGGCAAGCGTGGTCTTGCCGACGCCGCCTTTCTGATTGAGCAGCGCAATGATCATGACCTGCCCCTCCTCTCCCTGGAGCGGGCCAGCGCGTGCCGTTTTTCGGTTATCCACGAGAACGGGGCGCTCTTACAAAAAGTTAGAGCTTTTAAGTTAGATAAGTTAAAGGACGCTCGGTACCGCGCGGGCTCTGGTCTGTAGCCGGTTCGGCACGCCTGATAGCACGATAGGGACACGCCCGATAGCACGATACCCGACACGCCTGATAGCACGAGTCCATCCACAGCTTTTACCGCGACTATCCCCGTGCCGTGGACGACACGGGCCGGAACGTAAGCAGTTCCGTTCTGCTCTCCGGAATGCGCTCGATGCCCAGTACGTAGCCCGGCAACGACTGCCGCGCCACCAGAGTGCGCAGATCGCAGGCGAAGTCGTAGGGCCTCGCAGTGCTGCCCGACTTGCGGTGTAGATGGCGAAAATCGAACTGCCAGCCCTCGGCCTGCTTGCCGCCGTGTTTGCGAACCAGGCGGTATAGCCAGCGTTCGATGCCTCCGGTGAGTCGGAAATACGCCGGGTCGATGGTCAGGACCAGCGCTGCGTCCAGCACGCCCGCGAAGAACCAGTCCGGCAGGATTAGCTCGATGCCCAGTGGCGTACCGCGGGCGTCGGCCAGTTCTTTCCACTCGTTGATCCAGGAAAAGCGATGCAGACGCCGCCCGGTCGTCTCGCGAATCGATGTCGCGACTGTGGTGGACTGCAGGCGATCCAGGGCGGCTTTGAGGCGCTGGTAGTCGCGTAGCGATACACCGCGGCCGATGAAGCGCAGGATCTCGTAGGGTGTTGCTCGCATCAGGCGTGACGGAGCGATGCCGGCATCGCGCGCTGCAACGATCTGACTGGCGGCCCAGATCAGAATATCGGCATCCCAGATCGTGGCGATGCCGTGCTCCTGGGTTCCCTCTACGCGCACCGTTACGCCAGTGGTGCGAAAGTCTATCGGTGTTGTGCGCCGTGACTTCGATAGCGAGAAAAACGGATACGCCATGAGGTCCTGGCTGTCGCGCGGCGCCATGTCGCCCGGCAAGGCGCGAAACAAGTCGAGCTGGGCACGCTCGGGCACGGAGCTGGCCATCAGGCCGCCAATCAACGCGCACGGCTGTCAGCCGAGTGCTGCTCGGCATACTCGGGGTCGGAGGTGGCCTCGAAACTGTGAAGGTCGGCCCAGGCGTCAAGGTCGGCGATGGCATACATGACGCGGCGACCAAATTTGCGAAAGCGCGGGCCACCGCCGATTACGCGCTGCTTCTCCAATGTGCGCGGTGACAGACGAAGGTAGGAAGCCGCCTCGTCATTGGTGAGGTAACGCTGCTGCTGGACAGCAGCAACGGGTTGCATCGATGTGCCAACGGCAACAGCAGGCCGTACGGGAGCAGGTCGCATAGGGTAAGCCTCCATCGTTCAGGACAGCCGGCCACACCACTACAGCCGGATGGAGCCAGTCTCAGAGAAGCTGGGCACCCTGCTCAGGGTCGTCTTGGGGAGTGGTCGGAACGGCCCTCCCCGCACCCGTCGAGCTGTGCCAGACGCCGGTAGCCCACGAGCATCAGCATCCGGCCCCGCCGGACCAGGCGGCGCACCTTCGAGCGCAGGCCCGCGTCGGCGTGCCAGCCGTGTGTTACCGCCGCTGCACCGAAGAGCCCGGCGGCCACCTCCCGCAAAGAGGCGCCCGCCAGACTGGCGTCAAGCGCCTGCAACGTATGCAGTTCAAGCAAGGCGGTGGCGCTCGGCCGAGCGAAGGTCTGGCCGGGTAGCGCGGCTTCAGAGGCACCGGCCAGGTTGTTCAGCGCGTCAGAGATGGCGCGCGAACGAAAGCCCGGTTGGGCCCCGGGGCGCATCGCTATGACGAACGCGTCGCCGTCATCCAGGCCAGGCGCCATCGCCAACGTGACCCGGCAGCCTGGAGTACTGGCCGTCAAGCGCAGACAGCGACCGTCATGCATCAGGCCCTTGCGGCCTGGAATGCGCCAGAAATCAAACGCTGCGGCATCAGGGATGGGATCAAGGTCGGGATGGAGCTGAACCAGCCCTGGATGGTCGACGAGCCAGACCGGATCCGCGTCGCGCGCGTCCAGGCCAGGATCTTCCAGCATGCGCAGCTCCCAGCGCCGCGCAGCCACCGGCCGGCGCTGCGGATCATGCCAGTCGCGCCGGTACTCAGGGTTTCTGCGCAGATACTCCCAGGCCAGAGCAGGCTGATCGAGGTGCAGCACGTAGAGGTAGGCAGCAGTGGGAGACCCTTGCCCGGCGTTGCGGTGAGCCATCGGCCAACCTCCGTGCTTCGAGATGGTCGCCCTCGACTCGCAACACAAACGGAGGGTCTTCACACAATGCAAAGACCGATGACGCCGGGCGCCGGCCGGATCATCTGCTCGTAATTTCGCTTCAAGGACGTGCAGTGCTGAGCCATCCTGCAGTTTTGAGGCGTGGAAAGATGACCCGATAGGTCGGGTTTCAGTCCGGAGATGACGTAAATGGCGATTCAGACCGCGCCGGTCTGAACGCTTACGGTTTCACGTGAGTACGCCGTTGCTGAAATGTGAAACCGCACAAAACCGCCGACCTGCAGTTGCGATTGTGTGCCCTGCCGCGAAAGCACGGATCCGTATTCGGGTGAAGCCGTAATAGCGCCAAAGCGTAAATCTGGCTTTGCGTGTTTCCGTAAAACCGCAGAACCGCTTCCGAGCTTCTGATCAAAACCGGCATGGATACTTTGCGCAAAAGCATCAAAGAGGCGAGTTATAACCGAATCGGTTTGCGTATAGCGGCGACTGAGGAATAGCCGAACGCCTCTGTCCATTCAGGTCGACGGGATCGGCCGAGCGAAGCTGATGGAACGTGCAGCGAAGCGGAAAGAAACGACCAGCAAAGGCGAGCGCGTGTGCAACGCCCAAGTGAAGCCTACACAAGTGCCCCGCCGCAACGGGCGGGGCTAGTTGAGTTGAGTTGGTCAGGCCACTGACTTGCTGCGCGACCAGATCAGGTTGTGCGTACCGTCCTCCTCCTCGATCAGGCGGGCGTAGATCGGCGCCGGAAAAGAAGGGTCGTCAAGGGTCACGGATAGGTATGGCCGCTCTGCCTGGCTGACTTTCTTCCAGGCTGCGCCGATGTCGAAGCCGCTGGCCGCCTGGATGCGGTAGTCGGGTTCGTTCTCGCCGCCCCTGTCGTTGGGAATGAACCTGGCCTTGACGTCCAGCGTCAGGGTGCGAACAGTGCCGGTGAAGCCATCGTTCTGAGCGGTAAAGGTGCCGATGTTGGCCATGATGATTGCTCCTTTCGGGGTAACCAAGGTCGCGCCCATCGCGTCCTTGTTGTGATCCGGCAGGCGGAGGACGGGCTGGGCGCACCGCAACGCGGCCGCAACAGCGTGAAGGACCGGCAGGCGCACGGAATTTGCGGGCGAGGAATCCGCGTAGCGGAGGGGAAATTGTTTGCACCGAACGGTTGCTGCCCTGACGCCCGAGGCGCAGCCGCGCCACCGCCAGGATTCACGACGTGCCAAGGACGCAATGGGACGAACGTTCCCAAAGGAGCCGTGGCCGGCTCGGTCTCCCAGCGTGACGCTTCACCGGCTCGCGCCCTGACGGTGACAAGGGTCGGCAGGCCAGCGAAAAGCGAGAACGCGCCCCGCGCACCTGAGGCAGCGCCGGTGAGGCCGGGTAGGCAAAGACAATAGCGAGGCGGTGCGGTAGATCAGTGACCCTACTCGAGCTCGGAGCGCGCTTCCGCGAGCTTCGGGTACGGTACGCGCGATGACAACCTACCGCAGCGAGCCGGGTCGTAATACTGAAGACTCCTCCGGATGCAGCGCTCCATCATCGCCAATTGCTTTGGCAGTCAGATCGCTCCTGATGAATCGCGGCCGTGTGCCAAACAGATTGGCCGCTTTAATCAGGTCAGGAGCGGCGGCTGCGTCCATTCGCATGAGGGTCAACGAGCCGCTTCTGTTCAGCTCGAGACCCGGCCCGAGAGGACGGGTCGTTCAGTGCGGTTCAGGCGGAAATTTTGGTACAGCTCAAAAACACTTCCAAACGATAGCGCCGATAGGCAAAGCCGCGTCAGGCAGTAAACTGCGCGCCCATTTTGACTAGCACTCCAGCTCTCATGAAACGCTTTTGTTCCGCACTGCTTGCCTCCCTCCTTCTTATCTCACACGCCTACGCCGATGCTCCGGCCACGTTTACCGCAGCCAAGGTCATAGCCAAAACGAAGGTCTTCTTCGACCAGGCGGACGGCGATCAGGGCGAGCTCTATTGCGGATGTAAATGGGAATGGACCGGAAAGTCGGGCGGCAGGATCGATGCAGCATCCTGCGGCTACGAAACTCGCGCGCAGCAAAACCGGGCCGGTCGCATTGAGTGGGAGCACATCGTGCCGGCCTGGGTCTTCGGCCACCAGCGCCAGTGCTGGCAGAACGGCGGCCGGAAAAATTGCATCGCCGATGATCCGGTATTCCGGGTAATGGAAGCGGACCTCTTCAACCTTTACCCGTCAGTTGGCGAGGTGAATGGCGACCGCAGCAACTACCAGTACGGCATGGTGACCGGCGTTTCTGCCCAGTACGGCGCGTGCACGACCCGCGTGGACTTCAAGGGGCGCACAGCCGAGCCGCGAGCTGACGTCAAAGGGCTGGTGGCGCGTTCCACCTTCTACATGTACGACCGGTACGGGCTCTCCATGTCCAGGCAGCAACAGCAGCTGCTTATGAGCTGGGATCGGCAATACCCGGTGTCAGCCTGGGAGAAAGAGTGGAACAGACGCACCGCCAAGGTGATGGGGCACCAGAACCCATTCGTGACCGGCGACCGGTCATGGAGCTTGGGCCACAAACCTTCCCGCGAAGGAATCGTGAGCGCTATTCCTGTTCGAGCTGCGGCAGCTCCGGCATCGCAGTCTTCCACCAACGACGCCATCATCGGCAATCGGAACAGCAAGATCTATCACCTCGCCGAGCGATGCCCCAGCTATGACAGGGTATCTCCAAAGAACCAGGTGCTGTTCCGTTCAGAAGCCGAAGCTGCCGCCGCGGGCTATCGTAAGGCTGGAAATTGCCGATAAGTGAACGCTCGGCGTCCGGACGGTGGGCACCGGATTCTGGCGGCCGCTGGCGTATGTTCGGGCCAAGTAGCAGCGCTGTGTCGCTTCGGCCCGCAACTGCTTGGCCCATCAGAGGGGCCGGCTGCAGGGAGTCTACTGCACGATCATCAGCTCATCCCAACGAGACGTATACCGCTTGCTCATCATCTCGCGCTTCATGGCCCATACAGGCGAGGCAGGAATGCGCCCAAGCCGCACAGCCCCCCTACCCTCGCGCGCATTGATGCGATCGACCACGTCCATCAGCCGATCGGCCCCTGGCCGAGGTGCTTGAGCGAACAGGTCAGCCGTGAGCTCACCGCGCTGGCGCAAATCCTGGAGCAGAACCTCCGCCTTGCTATAGGCATAGCCTGGACGAAAGATCGCCTCCAGGCCGCGAACTGCGGCAGCAGCCAGTATGCGGGTGTCATCGGTCGGGTATGGCAGCGGGCAGTCGATGGCATTGGCGTAGCGCGGCTGCTCGGGGTTGTGCATGCCGGTGCGAATGGCAACCTGCAACTCACCGGCCAGGCTCTGCTGAGCCCTGAGCTTTTCAGCGGCCTTGGTCACGTAGGCGACCACTGCTTCGCGAATCGGGGCGATCTCGCGCAGACGCGAACCAAACATCTTGCTGCTGCAGATCACCTGCCGAGGCGGGGTCGCCTCCTCCAGCTCCAGGCAGGCAACCCCCCCGAGTTCGCGTGCGGTCTTCTCCAGCACGACCGAGAACTGTCTGCGCAGCGACGCCGGGTCATACTGCGCAAGGTCCCAGGCTGTCCTGATACCGAGGAGCTCTAGCCGGGCCGTCAGCCGCCGGCCTACGCCCCATACCTCGCCGACCTCGGTGATCCTGAGCAGCTTGTCCCGTCGTGCCGGGTCGCGCAGGTCGATGACGCCGCCGGATTTACCCCAGGTTTTCGCCGCCCAGTTGGCAAGTTTGGCCAGGGTCTTGGTCGGCCCAATGCCCACGCCGACGGGTATGCCCGTCCAACGCAGGACACGTTCGCGCGCCTTGTGACCGAGCGCGACCATGTCACCCGGAAGCCCCGTCAGGTCGGCGAAGGCTTCGTCGATGCTGTAAACCTCGATCCGGGGATACAGCCCTTCCAGGGTGGTCATGACCCGGGCGCTCATTTGGCCGTAAAGCTCGTAGTTGCTTGAAAAACAGACCACACCCCACTCCTGCAGCCGATCGCGCCACTGGAAATACGGCGCGCCCATAGGAATGCCCAGGCGCTTGGCCTCCCGAGTCCGTGCGATCACGCAGCCGTCGTTATTGCTCAAAACCACCACCGGAAAACCTTCGAGCTCCGGACGGTACACCCGCTCGCAGCTGCAGTAGAAAGCGTTGCAGTCGATCAGCGCGAACATAGGCGGTGCAGGCTGTGGGTGGCCACGCCCCAGACGTGCAGCGACTCGGTTACCGCGATGGGTCGATAATCGGGATGCTCTGGCTGCAGCCAGACCCCAGTTGGGGTGACCTCTAGTCGCTTGACCGTCATTCCGCCATCCACATAAGCGACGACGACGTCACCCGAACGCGCTTCAAGGGCCCGATTGACCACAAGCACGTCACCATCATAGATGCCGGCGCCAGTCATGCTGGGGCCATCCACCCGAGCGAGGTAGACATGAGGCGTGCGTAGGTCTACCAGGTCGTCGATGGAGAGCGTCAGCTCTTCATAATCGGCCGCCGGCGAGGGAAAACCGGCCGGCAAGCGTGTGTCGATGTATTGGCAAAAACTACCGGAGGGGCCGAGCTGGCCAAGAATGAGGGCGCGCATCGTACTGCTCTGCAATAACTGTATGTACATACAGTTAACAGTTCGCCGCGATTGCGGTCAATGTGTAGAGGCATTTAGCCGATAGCAAGCCGAGGGATTCATGTGCGGACGATTCACCCAGTACCGAACCGCAGTCGAGTATCTCGATGCCTTGAGGTATGACAAGCCCATCGAGGGCGGGATCGACCCAGAGCCGATCAACCGCTACAACGTTGCACCGCGCTCGCGGGTGATGATGTTTTTCGAGACGGACGCCGGCATGCGCCAGGCACGCCTGCCCTGGGGTTATCAGCCGTTCTGGTGCAAGGGCAAGCGGCAACCGGCGATCAACGCGCGCGTCGAGACAGCGGCGACGAGCCGATTCTTTCGCGATATCTGGGCGACGGGACGCACACTCGTGGTCGCCGATGGCTGGTACGAATGGGTCAAGGATCCGGTCGACCCGAAGAAAAAGCAGCCTTACTACATACGGCGCAAGGACGGCGAGCCGCTATGGTTCGCAGCCCTGGCCCAGTTGGACCGGAACGGGATGGCGGAGCGCGAGGGTGACGGGTTTGTGATCCTTACGGCAGACAGCGACCAGGGCATGGTCGATATCCATGACCGCAGGCCGATCGTACTTGAGGCCGACCTGGCTCGCGAATGGGTCGACCCGGACTTGCCCCTGCCACGCGCTGAGGCAATCGTGCGAGACCTCGCACTACCGGTCGAAGCGTTCGAGTGGTTCGCGGTCGACCGTGCGGTTGGCAATGTCCGCAACGAGGGACCGGGGCTGATCGAGGCGATGTCGACCTAGCCAGATCGCCCTGCTATTCGTAGCATGAGGAACACCTCCCCCCGGAGGGAGGCGTTGGGTTATCGCCGTGCCTGGTGTCACATGGCGTCAAATGCTGCCTGCAGGTCTTCTTGCCCCGACGTCCCGCTTTGCAAAAGCAGCATGAGAAGAATGCGCGCCTTTTGTGGGCTGAGATTCCCGGCCATGACAGCGCCCGCATCCGCAGTCGTTTTGCCACCGCCTTCGAAACCGTAGTTGGCCATGACGCGACCGTTATAAACACGCGTCGAGATCACGACGGGCACCTGCTTTTCCAGGGCGTACTTAACGGCCTCGAACATCGGCTGATTCATGTTTCCCATGCCCAGGGCTTGCACTACTATTCCTTTCGCGCCCTGGTCGACAGCGCTGCGCAGCAGGCTGCCATCGGCCCCGCCGTACATGGCAACAATTTCTACTTTTGGCATCTCATCGGTCTGGATTTCGATGTGCTGTCGGCGCAGCGGCTCCCTCGCAAATATCACACGATCGGGATAGACCTCTCCCAGAAAGCCGTAGTCACCGGATTGAAAGGTTTCTACATTCGCTGTGTGGGTCTTGGTCACATGGCGCGCCGCATTGATCTGGTTGTTCATGGCCAGCAGAACCCCTTTGCCCTTCGCCTGCTCATCGACAGCTATACGCACTGCATTGAGCAGGTTGCGCGGGCCGTCGAAGTCAGAAGACGATGCGTTGCGCTGCGCTCCGATAACAACGACCGGCTTGTCGGATTCAACGGTCAGGTCAAGCCAGAATGCGGTTTCTTCGAGGGTATCGGTGCCGTGCGAGACGATTACGCCAGACACCTCTGAGCGCTGCAGCGCAGCGTTGACCGCTTTGGTGAGTTCGATCCAGCGCGGCGGATCCATGTAGTCCGAAGGCACATTCGACAGGTTGTCGACTTCAATCTTTGCGTATTCCCCTACCTCCGGCACCGTCGCGAGCAAGTCATCACCCGAAATGGCAGGCACGGGCGCCTTTTTGACCGGGTCGATCTTCATGGCAATCGTTCCGCCAGTCGCAATCAACTGAACCGTGGGCTTTTCCTGCGCGTAGGCGTTACCAAGCAGGGCTGCGCAGAGCCCGGCGATCAAAAATGAGCTCTTTCTCATGTCAGTTCCTTACCATCATTCTTATGGGGGTAAGGAAACTGACAAGCGATCTTCTGTTTGGTTGTGGCTCTGCCAGCAGGCCACTACCCCACGATGCCCCGGAAACTGGCTCGGTAGTCGGTCGGCTGGAAGTATAAGTGCTGGCTCAGGTCGCCGCTGTGGTTGAACAGAAGCGGGCAAGCGCTGCTGTTAGAACTAAGTGCCCATTGCGCTTCTGCTCGGCCAGCTTGCGGAGTGTTTCATGCTTAGGCACCGAGACAAGCACCGCCAGGTAGGTTTCACTTCTCCCAGGACGTTAACCGCTTGCTGGCAATTCAGGAAATACGCTTGTACGAATTTCCGCAGCAGTAATTGGCAATTGCCCCGGGGCTTGGCATGCCAAGTGCCGTACGGCGCTCACGTTCTGATGCTTGAACTCGACTGAGAACATATATGGCCATGGTGTAGGCGCCGCAGGGCCTGGTTGTGCTCGAATTTATTGTAGGGTAGGCCAGCTGCCTCGGCATGCAGCATTTCGAAGGTGTGGCGCATCGTGGCCCCGGCTTCCAGTCCTCGCCAATACGAATGGTGGTGCCCCCATGGTTCGTCAGCCGGAATGAGAACTGCCTCGCCAACGCAACAATTTTCGGCGCTCAGCGGGCCTGGTTTTGAGAACTGCTTGCCGAAAGCAACCAGTGGCCCCGCCGTTGATACGCTTGAATGGCCTATCAGCCACTCACCCTTTGGCTTTATTACAGCTGTCTAACAGAGCGTTATCGGTAGCCGCCATCGCCCTGGCGGCGCAGACGCCGTACAGTTTCATAACGATCCAATTACGATTCAACTGCTTGTTAAGCGTGATTAGGTCAGGCAGGAGTTCAACCGGCTCACCGTAGCGATCGTAGCTGCGCTGCGCGAGTGTCAGTGCCCTTTCGGGCTCACGCTCCCGTAACACCTCCACCAGGAGCAAGTTGTCGCTGTAGAGCGCCCGCTCATCAGAAACGACGCTTTCGAGTTCAACGACCGCATCGCGCCCGAGGCCGTTCACACTCAACGCATTGATCAGTACGTGACGCGCAAAAGCTGCACTGGATGCAGGGCTTTGCCCAGCCTGACGCGCACGCGACAAAGCGTCTTTACGGTCCTGCTTCATTAGGGCAAGCGAGGAAACATGAGCTTTGTCTAACCCTTCGAAGAAACGACGAGCCTCAGAGGCGGCCACCACCCGTTTATAAGCGTCAACACGAAGGGACGGCCGCTCCACTTCAGCGTAATGCTGCTTGATATACCTGCGCAGTCCATCCATTCGAGTTGCTCCCGAATCATGGTGCCGGCTCCACTTCCCGATAAGCTTCTCAGCCTCATGTTCGAGTTTGTCTACCTGGCCGTCGATAGCCTTAGCTAGTGCGCTATTGTCGCTAGGCTTAAACAGCTGGAAATAGTCTTTTTTACGCGCCTCGCGTTGAGCCTTGGTCATATCGTCCCAAGTCCTGATACGGCTCAACAATTTATGCGCGCCGATATAAGAGTACCCTGCCCGGATTACGAGGTCGGCGCCCAATCGGTCAGCCTCGTCTTCCTGAGAACGTGTCAAACCAGGAATAAGCCCGATCTGAGACAGTCCAAGCCCAGCCTCGTTGATGGCAAGCATACGCAGCAGATCGCTCTCTACCGCATCAGCCTGTCGCCGGCCGATGTACAGCTTACCGGCGCTGTAGAGAAAACCGGAGGCGGTATCAAGCCAGTTAGTCTTGTGATGGTTCAAAAGAACATGCGCGTACTCGTGTGCGATTAACGCGGCTAACTCATCTTCGCTCTCGAGCGCACCTAGCACTTTGTATGGGATATAAATCCCGCCGTCCTCATAGCTCGCTGCGCTGAACTCGGTATTCGGCGTGATGTATACCCGTCCCGCAGCAGGGGTTCCCGGTAACGTGCGCTGCAGTTTTTTTAGGATTGAGTTTGTGTACTCGTCGATACGCGGATTGTCGGCTGTGCCTAACGCACGATGCTGCAGCAAAAAGCTATCAGTGGTTTGCAGACCCACCTGTTCCTTGTTAGCTGCCGTACCAGGGAAACGCGAGTCCAATAGCGTGATGGTTGGGTCATCGGCTGCCATGGCTATAGGCAATTTCGGCACGCTAACCTGCGCGCAGCCACCTATTACAGCCAGAGACAGCGCCGCACAAACAAGCCGCTTCATGGGTACCCCTCCCCAGCTCCACGCGAGACGGCCGCTACGGAGTCCTGAAGCGTCGGCACACAGCCACTTTTCCCGATACTCGGCGGCGGGAATACTTCGACATCCATGCTGTCGAGCCAAAGTTCCTGCCCCTTAAGTGAAACCTTCAAGTAGCCCCTAGGGCTTTGCTCGAGCAGCACTAACGGTAACGATAACTCTTGGACCGAACGCTTGCCGGTTCGAACGTACAGCCCGTCTGCTTGACGTTCGTACACACTAACGGGGTCGACGTTTGCTTCGGTAACTTGCGAATCGGCAAGGCAGCTCAGCGGCAAGCCAGCAGTGAAGGCGAGACAAATGACAGATCGGATCATGGCGTTCTTCCTTAATTTACGGACGGCTGTCGCCGATTGGCAGAGGCTTCCAATATCCTCCGGGCAAGTTCGAAAATGAGCAGAAGCCCAAGCCAGTCAAGCGGAGGGCGATGCAAAACCAGGTAGAAAAAAGCACTAACGCCGAGTACAAGCACCGCTGCGAAGGCGTGCAATAGGAAATCCAGGCGTGCAGGATTGGCACGAATGAGAGCGGCAGACACCCAGGCCAAGAGCAGCCCGAGGACTAGAAGCGTGGGGGTACCTTCGGCCCGGGCGAAATAGTGATCGTCCCAGGTCAGTAAGTTATCCAGCGCCATGGCATGCAGATAAACACCTGGCAACTGTCCATGAACGGGGCTTGCTACGAGGTCATGGATCCCGGCAAGGCTCGTTCCGACCAAGACCACCCGGTCTTTCAATAGTCCGCGAACTCTAGCGCTACTCAGGTCCTCTTCGCGCACCGTCAATGTATAGGGGCATGTCTGACGGCCTTGGGCTTCGGACTCTTTATCGAAGCTGGCAAGTAAGCTTGACCACAGGATCCGTGCGGAGTCGAAGAGTCGGGTTCCGGGACTTACCTCAGACGGCGCACACTGACTTGCCGCGAGCAGGTCCCGAGCGCGGACCTGCGGCGCAACGTTGTATCCCCATTGAACAACCATCGGCGCACAGAAAGTACCGGTGTCACCTTGTGCTAAAGCTTCACCACAGCTCTTGTTCTCGCCGCGCTCGCAGAGTTGGCGATACAGAGCGAAGGCCGCAGTCGGCAGGCTATCGGCGCCACATCGGTTGTCGCTCACCGACGGCATCGCACCAAAGCGATGGGGGCCGTCCACGAGAAGTGGATAGTCGGCGCCATGTCCACTCCAACCGGCCATTGCCAAGTGAGTTCCAGGGACTTTTGCAAACAGGTTGCGCTCACCGCCGTCTAGGACCGCTAGGTATAGCGGAACCCCCGTTTCTTTAAGGGTCTCCTCTAGTGCCTTTTGTGCTAGCGGGAGGGACGAATCATAAGAGCGGCGGTCTTCGACAAGAACGTCGAGAAAGATGGCAGAGGGGCGTTGTTTAGCGATCCGTCGAACCACCTCCTCGTAATACAGATAGCGGGGCGGCCAGCTCTCACCGCGTACGGCCAAGGCGCCTTCGTCGATAAGCACTACTGCAATCCGCGATTGTGCAGTTGTTGGGTAAAAAGGCGCAGCGATCTTCTGCACAATCTGTTGGGAATGCCTTTCCACCGCGCCCGAAAGACCGAAAGGATCGACAACCTCCAGCAGCCATGCGGGAATAATGAGCGCAACGAAAATCACAAACATGCGAGAGACAGTTGCCCAGGCGACCAGATTGCCCGGCACTGTCTTTAAACGTTCATCCCGAAAGCTTGCGAAGTAGCCGAGCATTAACTGCCAGCGTCGCACGAAGCTTACGCCTACTCGATGCAGCAACTGGCGTGGCCGCCTGCACATGAGTATCAGCTTCGCCAGCTGTCGGGCGTAGTCTTCAATGCCTTTCATCTGCCCTGACGCGACGTCCGGGCATGGCTCTTGGTGATTCCCGCTCGGCATCCCTGTCCATCCGAAGCATGTAGCGAACCAGCCCATGCAAGTCCTTATTGATCGGATAGCATCATAACGCCATCAGCGAAAAAGCACGACGTATGTCACAAACCATTGGTCGGTTCCCTGATTGCGCTACTTTGGCGAGGAGCGTTGCGGCGTAGCCAAACCGTAGCCACTCTCCTGCTGACCCGCACGGTTGCTTTATTCCTGTTTTCGTCACCAGGCGAACTTGCTCAGCCACAACATAAGCTGTCGCAACGGCCGCGCATTATCCAGCCATCAACTGCACGAGCTCGAAGCGGCTAAGTCCGTGAAGATCCACCTGACCCAAACAGATAAGCTGTTATTTAGCCGGCCCATAAAGCTTCCGGCCGCACCTCTGGCCCGGGGCTCGTGGAACGGGTTGATGATGACATCTACCTGACCGACAACGCCTACCTGATGCAAAACAATGAGTGCAATAGGTCTTTTCTGACGATGCGGATTACCTGGCGGCAACGATGCAGCGTCTCAAATTGGGCGTACTGAACAATTGTTCAAACTCCGCATCCGCGCTGGCCGCGTGATTAAGCGCGCTGGAGGTTCCGTCCGAGCTTACCCGCATGCCACGATTCTAGGCACCACCAACTCCCAACGCTCGCACTTATGCCAAGCTCGATATTGCTCCTCGCAATGCGCCGATTGCCTGACCAGAATGCCCGCCGCCTCGCATCGCTCAACCTCGAGCGGGAGCTTGAAGGTTTTGGAGGTACGGCCAAGGGTTTGGCCCTGGCTGTTTTGGATGAGGTACCGGTCTTCACTCGGGACCAGCGTCAACGGGTCTCCCATCTGAAGCTGCGCAAGCGCCGCATGGATTGGTGCGTGTTGGGGCTGGCGCCCTGCGTAGTCGAGATCAATATCCTTGAGTGAAAGCTGAAGGTAGCGCTTCTTAAGCTCCGGAAGGTACCGACCCACGTATTCACGCCTTTGGACATTTGCGGGCAGATGACAGCTGAACGGATTGCCATCGGAGAATTCACACAGGGTCAGTGTCTGCTCAGCCCGGGTCATGCCCACGTAGTACAGGCGGCGTTCGTCATTGAGTACCTCTGCGCCGGTGGGCCAGCCACCGTCGAGCAGCACCACGTGACGGAACTCCAGCCCTTTCGCCGAATGCACAGTGCCCACATACAAACCCTGTTTGGGCTGCTGGCGCAGCTCGCGGGCGTAGTCGTAGAGCCAGTCGATAACCGCCTGGGCGCTGAGCTGACACTCACCCAACTCAGCAAGAAGTTGGCCGAACGCCGTTTCGAAGAACTCGTGCCATTCAGGATCAAGCGACGCACTTTCGAGATCGCGCCAATGGCCTTTGGCATCGAGGGACCTGTCCTGAGAGCGCAGTTGCTCGATCGCCTGTACAAAGCCCCGTTGACCTGTGAGCGGGAGCGCTGAATCCTTATCCGCAGCCAGGCAATAGGACACCCCGTTCTGCTCGCACCAGGCCTGAACCGGGTACAGGCACTCGTGCCGGCGAGCCAGGATAGCGCACCCCAGCCAGTCGCCATTTTCCAGATCCAACAAGCGTTGAAGCTCGGCTACCGCGGCCTGCGCCTGGAGGTTCGGTCTCGTTTGCTCATCACCCGTTATCAAGAGGCGAATGACCTGACCTCGCCGTTCGGCATCGATCTCCTCCCAGTCGCCGCCGCGCGGATGATCACGGCGTAATGCGTTGATCTGAATAGGATGACGATGTTTCAAGCGATCGGGGTTGCGCTCGATAAGGCTGTTGGCGGCCTCAATGATGTGACGAGTCGAGCGGTAGTTATCGATGAGGTAGCTGGTGGTGGCTTCGTAGTCTTCACGAAACTGCAGGATGTAGCGGTTATTGGTTTCCCGCCACTGGTAGATGTTCTGGTCGTCGTCCCCGACCGCAAGGATGCATAGCCGGCCGTCCTCTTCGGCCTTGCGCCCGGCCAACGCACTGACCATCCGGTACTGGAGCTCATCGATGTCCTGGTACTCGTCCACCAATATGTATCGGTAGCCACGCAGGAGCTGCTCACGCAGATCATCCTCGCCTTCGACCTGGCGTTTGCCCTCGAGCAGTTCAACCGCATCGGAGAGAACCTGTTTGAGCGTGCCCTCCTCGACCGTCTCGCCCCGGGCGAAGCGGGTGCCGGTCAGCCGCATCGCCATTCGGTGATAGGTCATCACGTTGACCCCGAAGGCATCGGCGCCTACCAGGCGCAACAAGCGTTGCTTGATTTCGTTGGCGGCGTGGCGATTAAAGGTCAGGGCTACAATGCAGCTGGCCGGCACCCGGCGCACGCGCAGCAGGTAAGCAATCCGATGCACGATCACCCGCGTCTTGCCCGAACCGGGTCCGGCAAGCACCAGCCGGTTCATGTCGTCATCGTCGGTCACCACAAGGCGCTGCGGCGCGCTCAGGGTTTCGATGATGGTGTTCCAAGACTCCTCGCTGGTGGCGAGCTTCAACACTTCTTCACGCCCGTCGAAATAGCGCTTGATGAAGTCCTGCTTTGAGTCGCTGAAGTAATGCATCACCAAGCTCAGCGCGGCAGCCATCTCGCCCAGCGCGACCTCGGCGTATTCGCGCATCACATGCACCTGGATGCGCTTTTCCCGGTAGTGCTCGTCGAGCTTGGTGTAGTCATCCTTCAAGAAGCCACTGCGTTTTTCCGGGTTGACCTCAATGGTCATGGCACGGCGCATCACCGTCATGCCGTGATTGAGGGTCAGGATTTCCTGTTTGTGCAGGTACAGCAGTACGTGCTCGATAGCCCGACGACGTTGTTCGGGAGGAATCAGGTGCGGCAGCTGCAGGTCCGCCTCGAGGGCGCGCCCGAGCTCACCAAAGGTGGTTTCCACCAGCAAATCTTTGCCGCGCAGCCCCGGCGGTATTTTGCTGATCAAATACTCGAGCAGCACACCGGCCAGCGCGCGACGCTTCTCGCCAAACTTATGGAGCTTCGCCCAAGTGTGGCCTCCCTTGATACGCAGTTTCAGATAATCCCGGCTGACCTGGCGCAGCTCCAGCGTGCCCTTCTGTTGGCTGTCGCTGTCATGGTCCTGGGCGAGGCTGCGTAACAGGCGCAGCACGTGCAGCGGAATCAATTCGCCCTGCCCGGTCATTTCTTTGAGCGCGGCAGTCAATGGCGGCAGGTTCAGGTCTTGCCAGGCTCCGCTCTCGGCATCCGGGGCCTGCTCACGCAGCGTGTCAAACCACCCAGCCTCCAGTTCGAGGGTGTGTTTTAAGCGCTGGGTGGCCGCGCCCGACACCCCATGACGCAGGTAAAGGGTCAGCTTGGAGTCATTCTCCAGCAGCCCCATGTCCTCCATCTGCTTGAGGGTCGCCGTGACCTCCTCGGAGGTGAGGCTAGTCAACGCCATCAGCGCATCGGTGTTAATGCGCTCATCGGAGCCGGCGTCATACAGGAAGCGCAAGATCGCCCGAAACTCTTCCAGGCGGCGCGCGGGCAGGTCGGCGTTATCAAGCCGTAGTTCGGCTTCAGCCTGAGGCAGACGCAAGGTCGCTGGAAAGATCTGGGTCTGGTTTTCTTCACGCTTGAGGTACTGGCCGCGCTCAAGCCAGGCTACCGCAGTGACCACTTTGGTTTCGGCGTCGCGGTCATCGGCGTTGAAGCTGGTTTCGACCTCCTCATCGAGCAAGACTTCGCCAGCTGTGATGACGAGCTTGCCGCCTTTGCGGCGTTCGCTTTCCCGGCGTAGCTTGCGCAGAATCTGCTGAATATCACGCAGGCCGAGCTTTGAGCGTTCGCACATGCCGAACTGGGTTTCGATGTCCTGCAGGTCATAGAGCAGCACGCAGCGGGCGTCACCCTGGTCGCGCCCTGCTCGCCCGGCTTCCTGAAGGTAGTTTTCCAGCGAGCCCGGTATGTCGGCATGCACCACCAGGCGAATATCGGCCTTGTCCACGCCCATGCCAAAGGCATTGGTGGCGACAATCACCCGCAGTTGGCCTGCCTTGAACGCATCCTGAATGTCGGTTTTCTCGTGGGGTTCGAGGCCTGCATGAAAGTGCTTGCAGGGCCAGCCCTGTCCGATCAGAAAGTCAGACAGTTCCTCGGCGCCCTTGCGGCTGGAGACGAAGACCACCGAGCCACCGTCCTGACGACCGATATGATCCTCGAGCAGTTGGTGAGTGCGGGCCCACTTCTCGGCGCGGGTGCACGGCAGCACCTCAAAGCTCAGGTTGGTGCGCTCGTGGGTGCCGAGAAAGGTCTCGAACTCAATCTTGAGCTGCTCTCTGAAATGCTGCTGGATATCTTCGAGCACATCGGGTTTGGCCGTGGCGGTAAAGCAGCCAATCGGTGCCAGCGGACCGTCACCGGTGTGCTCGCTGATAAAGCGCGACACGTACTGGTAGTCGGGTCGGAAGTCGTTGCCCCACTTGGACAGGCAATGCGCCTCGTCAAAGATCCAGGCGCCGATCTGACGTTGTTTGATCGCCCGGCGAAAGGCCTTGTTGCGAAACTGCTCAGGCGAGACTAGCAAGATACCCACATCGCCCATCTGTACCTTTTCCAGCACCTCGGCCCGCTCGGGCATGGTCAAAAGACCGTTGAGGGTGGCGGCGCATTGCACGTTGCGCTCAAGCAAGCCGTCAACCTGATCCTTCATCAACGACTGCAGCGGCGAGATGATGATCGTGAGGCTGCCGTTGCGATGGAAGCGATTAAGAGCCGGGAGCTGGTAGCACAGGGATTTGCCGCCCCCGGTGGCGAGAATGGCCAACACGTGCTTGTCGCGCATACCCGCCAGGACCACGTCGTGCTGCAGACTTTGGCCTGGGCGCTCGTAGCGAAAGTCATCAAAGCCGAAGTAGCGTTTGAGCTCGTGGCGGGGATCATGAGTTGTTGAGCAATACTCGCAGCTGCTTTTTCCGCACGGCAAATCACGCAGCTCAGTGATGAGCCTACCTACCTCTGGAAACTGATACCTGACCCAGGGCGCGAGCACCGAGTTGCCGCCAGAGACACGCAGCCAGGCCAAAGCATAGGCCAGTGGTAGGTGCAGGGTCTGGTCCAGCAGGTCCACTTCCAGCAGCTGCTCAAGGCGCGTGCTGCAGACCTTCATGCTGCGGGTCAGGGTTGGGTCGGTTTCAACGAGCAGCTGAGGGATCAGGCCACGCAGCTCCGTGACCGGCTTGGGGCTGATGCCACTGAGGGAGGCGAAGAACGAGCCGAGGTCGCTCCTGAGCGTGGGAGCTAGCAGCGTCTGGTAGCACAGGAGCTCGGCCTGATTGGTATCGTTCAGTTGCGCAAAAGCCTGACGCTGGTCCTGAAACAAGGTGAGTGTGGAGCGGCAGTCAGACAGCGGCGAGTTGAGGCTGTCACGAATGAGTTTGTAGTCCTTGACCAGGCGGTGATACGGATTCTGCGGAAACGCCAACGGCGACAGACGCAGAGTGTCGATCACGGGGAGCCCATGCAGGGCCAGATGTGGAGCCTGTTGTTTTAGGATTGGAATGTCATGGTCGATGACGTTGTGGCCGAGGACGAAGCTTGCTCCCTGCGCCAGACCGCCCAAGGCGTTGAGAACGTCAGGCAGGTCTCTTTCGACCTTGCGCTCCAGTTCGGCTCCCGTGTCGGGGCGCAGGGCGCCGACCATGAAGATTCGATCGGGCTTATCAGCTGTGCCGGGAGCAACTTCGAGATCGAAGATCAGGCTTTTGGGTTGAGACGGTGAAGCCATCCGGACGGCGATCCTTGCAACAGACTACGGGGCTAACTGCACTGTAGCGGCAAATGCCCGGTCTAGGTAGGTGCGCAGGGTCGCGGTGAGGCGTGCTTGGGGAGGTTTCCGACGGGTGTGGGGTAGCTCAACGGCAAGAGCAAAAGTGCAAAAGTGCAAAAGTGCAAAAGTGCAAAAGTGCAAAAGAGTATGGCGTCACCCGGCTGGGCCGGGTCGCGCTGGCGTGCTGCGCATCGAGCCGGCCAGCGCCGTCTCGCCCCTAGGGTCGTAAGCGCTCCATAGACCAAGCCCGAAGCCGGTGACGAAGCGATCGAGTTGACGGTCGACGAATTGAACTGGCTGCTCGACGGCATCGACCTATGCCGCAATCGTCCTCATCAAGTTCTGACGCCGCGTTACGTGGCCTGAGCCGGTATAATCCGGTGCCATGAAATTTGGCGCTGACTCCCTTCCCGACGATCCCGTCTTGCTCAAGGCCCTGATTCTGCAATTACAGGAACAGGTCGCCCTGCTGCGCCATAAACTGTTCTCGCCCAAGTCTGAGCGCAGCCCGGAAGACGCTGACTCGCCGCAGTTGGCCATGTTCAACGAGGCCGAGGAACTGGTCGAAGCGCCTGCCGCTGAGGCGGACGAAGCCGAAGCTGAGACCGAAGAAATCGTCGCCCCGGTCAAGCGCCGTGGCAAGCGCAAGCCGCTGCCGGCAAATCTGCCGCGCGTCGAGGTTATCCATGCGCTGCCCGAGCACGAGCTGACGTGCGAATGCGGCTGCCGCAAGCTCTCACGGGAGCCCCTACCATCCAGCCTGAATGACCTCGCCATGAATATAGCGCTCATTTTCTTTGTAGATAATCACATAACCAGGCAGCGCCGTGATTTGCCACTCTTCGCCCAACACGGTTTTAACCTGTCGAAGAACATTCAAAACACTGCTCTCCTCCGAACGCAGGCTGACCTGCGTTTCAACCAGGTCAGTATGCGGCCGTCTGGAACGACCGCCGGCATTTTGATACCTGACCGTGTAGGCCAATTGATCTTTTAATTGTCTCAGCACCTCGGCCACACTACGGTCACCTTCAGGCTGAACGACACGCGCCTCCAAACCTAGGTCGATGGGATAGATACTGTCGAAATGGCTCTCCTTAACCACGGACTTGTCTCTATTACGCCCAGGATCGTTAGAGCCGAAACCGCTGAGATTCCAGGCTAGAGAAACTCCGTCGCTGCGGTAATGCTTGATGAGCAAATCCTCGAGATCCATCGCGGTAAACACGTAGACCCGAACAGCCTTGAATCCAACCTGGCTCTGACGCAGATTCCGGCGAGAGCGGATTTTCTTCGCGTGGCGCAGCAGTCGTTGCCTCAAACCGGCGTCCGCGTCGGTTTTCCCCACGTAGACCAGATCGCCATCAAAAAACAGCTGGTAGACCCCCTGCTGCTCCGGCACCTCCAGAACCGCTTCCTCATTGAGTGGACCCGGCGTCATTTGCTCGAACAAGCCGACTAATTCCGCCAACAGTGCGGAAGGCAGATCAAACTCCAGATCCTTGAAATACTCCATGTCTCTTCGACTTCCTTAGTCAAATCACACGCCGCAAGCCGCACGCCTGCAGTAGCGTCGAACCAGAGACGCTGCCGTTCAGAAGCAGGGCTGACTTTTTAGATAGTAGAGTTACTCGCCTTCAGCCTCGATAAATTGACCTGAAAGGCATGCCGGCAACACTCGGAGGTAAGTTTCGGCATCCTGGGCGATCTGCTCTTGCGACTCTGGACGCTCCACGAGACGCATGGCCCACTCTCGTCCAGGATGCAAGACGTCCCATCGGGGGCGCATGCCAGCGTGTCGCCCCTTGCCGGGGTTGTGGTTGCCGAAGCCGTCAATAAGCGAATTCCACACCGGGGTGAAGCGGGCAATAATCAGTGACTCGCCAAGCGGAATCCAGATATCGTCCACCACAAGAAAGCGGCAATGAAAATCCTCGATGTGTAGGTTTTCAGCGGCGCGAATGCTGTCGGCATGCTCCTTCAGACGTTTCTGCAACACCTTCCCAGCCGGCACCTCAAGATTTGCCCCCATCCGTGCGCCTGGCGGAACAGCCTTGCCTACGTAAATGGGCAGCATGAACCTACCTTCACGGTTCAGCCGGGAAACCTGGGCGTACGCCGGGAAGTCGCCCGAATAGTAGATGGCATAAATGCCCGCTCCCTCGAACGCCGGCAGATCACCCAGCGGATGGACCTCTTTTGTCAACAACGCCTCGGCGACGCTCGCGCCCAGATTCTTTTTATCCAGCGGATTAAACGGAATTACCTTTCCAGTCACGCGATTTCCCTTCCTCTACAGATGTCCTGTTTTTTCAGTTTGCTCAATTCCGCCATGGCAAGTTTTTCAGCCACACTCGAGGCCACCCGCTGGGCCAGTAGCACCGGCACCGCGTTGCCTAGCTGGCGCATCGTCTCAGTCCAACTGCCATGAAATCTGTAGCCATCCGGGAAGGTTTGAATGCGCGCGCTCTCCCGCACCGTGAAGTAGCGGACGCTGCCGTCGCGCCTAACCAGCATGTTTTCGCCGCCAGGAACGCCATGGTCCCCGGCTTTGAGTGTCTTGGCGGGCAGGTCCAGTGGGCTCCCCGTGTGGCCTGGATATACGCGCGCGCCGAACTGAAACAGGTGATTTGGCACGGTCATGGCCAACGACGACTCTGGGTCCGGCAAGTCATGTATGGCGTCCCTGACGGTGCGCCATGGCAGCGTCGTCAACGGAGCCTTTGCTGTCCGGAGCTTTTCGACACGCCCTACAAGCTTGGTCGGCACTTCCGGCACCGACAAACCATGGCGCGCCCAGTAGGCGCCGGTGACCCATTGATCGTGAAGCAACGCCTCGTAACTGTGAGTTGGTTCAGGGAATGACCACTCCACTCCGAGGTCATCTCTGAACCCAACTAGGAATACCCGCTCGCGCTTTTGTGGAACGCCGTAGTTGGCTGCATTAACCAGCGTGGGCACAACATTATAAGTTAGCCCAGCTCCCTTGCTTTTGCCCGAGGTCCGCTCTTCCTGCAAGCGCTTGAGATGCACACTCCAATCTTCGTCGCCAATGGGTGGGAGTTCCGGAAATTCGAGCTGAAGCTGGATGTAGTGGAAGTAATTGGCGAATGTCGCGCGGGTCAGGCCCTTGACGTTCTCAACGATGAACGCCTTTGGCCTTAGGCGACGTATGACCTCGACGGTGGCTGGAAACATGTCGCGCTTGTCCGCTTGGGCGCTGTGCTTTCCGCCAATTGAGAACGGCTGACAGGGCGGGCCACCCGAGAGGAGCTCGATGTCCTTAGGAATGGAATCCCAATCGAACTCACGCACATCCCCCTCATGAAGATTCCAGCTCGCGAGCAGCGGATATCCACGCCGTTTGTTCTCTCTCACGGTGTCACAGGCCCACTTGTCCCATTCCACCACGGCAAGGTGTTCGAAGCCCGCGATCTCGCATCCCATTGCCAGGCCACCCGCGCCGGCGAATAGTTCCACTGATCTCATTGCCCCGCCCTCGATATTCGACTCGCAAAAACGCGTTGAATCTTACCAAAGCGATAAGCCACGAACACGCTGAAATGTCTGACAAGAATGGCCGGAGTGACCGAAGGGAAGCGCAACGCGAAGTACGACCGCTAGCGGAGCCGAGGACGAAGCTCGCATCCTGCCCCAGGCTGTCCAGGGCGTCGGATCTCAGGCAGGTCCTTGTCGACCTTGCGCTCGAGTTCGGTGCCGCTGTTGGGGCGCAGGGCACCGACCATGAAGATTCGGTCGGGCTTATCGGCTTTGCCGGGCGCGACTTCGAGGTCGAGGATCAGGCTTTTGGGTTGAGACGGTGAAGCCATCCGGACGGCGATCCTTGCAACAGACTACGGTGCTATTGGCACTGTAGCTGCAAATGCCCGGTCTAGGTAGGTGCGCGGGATCGCGGTGGGTGCGGGTTTCCGACGGGTGTGGGGTTGCTCAACGGCCGAGCAAAAGAGCAAAAGAGCAGAAGAGCAAAAGAGCAAAAGAGTATGGCGTCACCCGGCTGGGCCGGGTCGCGCTGGCGTGCTGTGCATCGAGCCGGCCGGGCCTTCTCGACCCATGGCGCGCTCATTGCTAACGCAAGGAGCGGTGTCGATGGCTGTTTTCGGCCAGGAGCGGTCTGTTGGAACGGTTGAAATCGACCCATGGCAGCCCGCAGTCGATTACTGCCAGGAGGAGGTGAACAAAAGGTTCTGGTTCGTTATGCTGATGGCACTTTGTCCTTATGGAGCGAACCGCATGGCCGGATACGACATAATTGATGGAATGCGGGTGCCTAGGACGATCCTAACGACAAACCAGATTCTATCGGGTAGACATCAGGGGAGCATCACCGTAATAGGCTGCACACTCGTGATTAATGGCACGCTTCAGGGATCTCTCTCCGTAGAAAGCGGCGGTGAGGTTCTAGTTGTGGGCACCCAGCAAGGATCTACTAACGTTTCCGGTAACAGCAGGGTTGAGGTGTCGGGAAAGTGCCAGGGTTCCACAAATATTGGCCCGGGCTCAGAAGTCCTGATACAGCCGTCCGGCAAGCTGCAAGGTTCAATGAACAACAACGGTAAGTTGATTGTCCGCGGCGCATTTGGTGGCGCATACAGCGGTCAAGGCGACACCTCCGTAGAAGGAGATGGGTATATAAAGCAGCCGCGAATAGAAAACGGTGTGCATTATTACGACTGGTGAGAACAAGCCCAGCTTCGCCGGCTTGCGCTGGAACAAATTATCTTTTGAACAAATTTGAAAGGAAATCAAATTGTGAAAATTGGAGTGCGGGCGTCACCTACTGAAGTGGTTTATTGTGTATTCGACTCCGATCAGAGTGTTGTGGTGAATTTGGGAAAAATAAGTATACCCAAATCACTAGGGGTTCCTGAGCAACTCAAACATATCAGGCTGAATTTGCTTGATGTGCTTCGGGAATACGAGATTTCCGAGGCGGGCATCCGCGTTATCGAACCCACGGCGCAGAGCATCTCGATTGAGCGTGTCCAGATCGAAGGCGTCATTCAAGAGGCGTTTGCGAGCAGTAATGTGAAAAAATATTACGTAGGCCAAATCTCAAGTATTGCATCCAGGGTTGGAATCGAGCGAAGCCAGTTCAAACCTCTGGTTGACGGAGATACAAGCCTTGAAGGCTTTGAAAATTGGGAGGAATTGTCTAAAACTGAACGCGAAGCGACACTCTGTGCTATGGGGGCTTAATATGTACGGAATTTATAGTCGCGCGCAAGTTGAGTTCGAGTATCACAAGGAGATTGGCCAAGATGGCAAAAACTCCAAAGCCTACCTCGCACATGACAAATATTTAGATGCCGAGCTAGTAATTAAGGAAATGGCCCGGGATGCATTCGAAGATAGCGAAGCATTCTTCGCAGAGTCCAGATTGCTGTACAGGGCTGCCCATGCACACGTAGTTCAAATTCAGTATGCGTGCGCATGTGAGAAAAACATTTACCTAGCTCTGCCTTATTATAAGAACGGCTCTTTGAAGGACTTTGCTAAAAGTAAGTCCCTTACTGTTAGAGAGATTGTTAGATTTTCTATTCATATCTGCTCTGGACTTCACAATATCCATTCAAAAGGTCTGATCCATTTCGATATAAAACCGGATAACATCCTGCTTTCAGACCGCATGGAGGCTTTGGTTTCAGATTTTGGACTCGCCAAAGCGATGGGGTTAGACTACACGGCGACTCCTGCTCAGATGTATACCAAACATATGGCTCCTGAGTTTTTCACGGACTCTGAATTCACTAGCCAGTATGATATTTATCAACTGGGGCTTACTATTTATAGGTTGATTATTGGTGAACCTGACTTCAATGCTCAGATAGCCGCCTTTAGCTCTTTTGATGAATTCAGAGCTGCGATCCTGACCGAAGCTTTCCCCCGGCGACTATCCCTTGAGCACATACCATCACGCCTGAAAAAGATCGTAGAGACGTGCCTGAAGGTCGACCGCACCCAGAGGTATCAGTCTGCACTGGAGGTCGCGAACGAATTGGCCCAGATAGATGACAATACGCTCGACTGGGTGTATGAGAACGTTGATGGCGTCCGTCGTTGGCATAAGGTGACGCCAACCCACGAGTACCTGCTGGAGGTCGATAGCACTGGCACGTCCGTCGCCCAAAAGAAGACCCATGCAGGTAAATGGTCTAGGATAAAGGAGTCATGTGGTGGCTTAACGGCCGCTGCGATCAAGAGGTTTCTGAGGAAATTCTGATGCGTGTTATACGCAATGACAAGAAAGCCTATAAAACCCGAGAGTCACTCTCGTCCCCCCCTAGAACCAAGGATTTCGAGACAAAACCAAAAGATAGGTTTGAGTTTGAGATCAGTGGTCACTACGTGACGCGTCGGATAAAGGCCGACTAATGTATAGCCCGGCCGAAGCCGGGCTTTTTCACGTCCTCATTTCCTCCCTGCCACTCCGCTCTGATCCAAATAGAGCATAAGCGCGGAATGAAGCTCTTCAGCTCGGCAAGCATGGGCATGAGCCACAGCCGGAGAACTTCCGTCATGCACTTTGCTAGGCGCTATATGTATGCAGCTAGGCAACTTTCGGAAGGGGCACGATTGGTGCGCCAAAGCTGAGGAGCGCGGTGCCCACAAACGCATCGTTGACACCGACCGGGCATCTTCCTTCATTTGGACAAGGCAGGCGCGGAACCATGAGGATTTCCTTGCTGGCAGAAGATCCCAACCGCTACCACTGGGTGAATGACAAGGAGCGTCGCAGTCAATTACCCCTGGATCGTGGCTAGCTGCGAGCCTTAATATTGTAGTTTGATCACCTGCGTGACAGTCCGTTTCTGGCCGGTTCAGCCATTCGTGACGGGCAGAAACCGGCCAATAGCAGACATAGAAATCTGGGAGCTATAGCGCCGACACAGCCTCTCTCGGGGCGGCCACCATCCTGGGCCTGTTGGTAATTTGAATACTGGCAAAACTGTGCTATGACGTTGAGCAACGCAAGAGAGAACGGGACAAGGACACATAGTGCAGAGCTTCAACTACATTTCCTTCGGAAATCGAGATTATCTCGAAGGGAACGGTAATGAAATCTCGATGGGGCGGGGGCGCATGTTCGAATACACGCCAACCGACGTTGAAAAGCGGCTTGAAATCCTCGATGCCACAGCAATCGCCTTTCTCGAAAAGTTACCGACCTTTTTGTGTAGCGAGATCAAGCGAGCTAGAGACGGTGCCTCGATGCTCATCAAATACGGTCGAATTTCGCAAACTACGCCTGGGCGAAAAGAAGTCTCCACTCTATTCGAGACTGTGATCGATTTTGGTGAGGTCGAGTTCGACGACATCGAGACAGCCCGGATGGTGTTCAGCGCGGATCCATACCAGCTCCATCGCACTCACTGGGCTGTCCGCGAAGGCGACGCGCAGATGGTGTTGCGCCGATTGGCCAATCTTAAGCCCGCCCTTGCTCATCTCATCGACACGCCTGAGGCGCCTCGCGCCGAAGATGCGACGGTCCAGCCTCCGCCTCGCGATAAAAAGATTCTGGGTGTGGCCGATAGCGTGGAGTCTTTTCTTCAACTGCTCTACGCCTCGCCGGGAAAAGACGCGAGCGAAATTTTCTTCCGAGGCCATAGTAACGCCAGTTATGAACTGACGCCGTCAGTGCTGCGCAAATGGGACAATGGTGACTGGATGTTTATGCCGAGCGAGGACCGACTCTGCAAGGAGCTGTTAATTGCGCATTACGATGAATTCCAGGGCGATCAATACTGTTTTGACCGCCTTGTGCGCATGCAGCATTACGGTTTACCTACGAGACTGCTTGACATCTCTAGCAATCCCTTGGTGGCGCTCTTCTTCGCCTGCTCTGGCAAGAGGGACCAATCGGGACTCGACGGTGAGGTCATCGTCTTCAAAGTCGACTCGCAATTGGTAAAATACTTTGACTCGGACACCGTTAGTTGCCTTTCAAATCTCTCCAACCTCACGTATGAACAGAAGAATGACATCGATCTCGGCCTCGATAAGGACACATTTAATGGAACTGAAGTCGTAGGGAAACTGCTCCACCACATCAAGTCGGAGAAAGGCTTTTTCGAGGGGCGGATTGTCCCAGACGACGTAAGGTCTATTATCTGCGTAAAGGCAAAACGAACTAATACGCGCATCAAGTCGCAGTCCGGCGCATTTCTGCTGTTTGGGCATGAGGCTGCGCTTCCTGATGCCGGTCAGGATGGGATTGAAATCGCACGAGTCACGATACAAAACAAACCACATATTCTAGAGCAGCTCGACCGAATCAACATCAATGCAACAACTGTCTATCCGAGCATCCAAGAAACTGCTGTTCATTTGAGGGATAAGCATCAGTTTCCGCGTCCTTGCAAACAAGACGCTGTTGCGGCGACCAATAACTCTCCAGAAATCTAATGCGACGGCCACATTCAAGGTAGAGAGCGATGTCTGCTTCGGGTCAGACGCAGTTGCTCGCTAATGTCCGCTTCTGGCCCAGAGTGTGTAAAAACGCTCGTACAAACCCTTGCTATGATTTCTGAGAATTTCATCGTAAGGGAAGCCCATGAAACGGTTTATCGAGGGTGAACACCGAGATCAAAGCACCTTGCTTCCCGAGAGCCTCGACGACTACGTCAGCGATACCAATCCTGTGCGCGTGGTCGATGTCTTCGTCGATGAACTCGACCTTGCCGCGTTAGGTTTTGAAGGCGTCATTCCAGCCGAAACCGGCCGACCTGCGTACCACCCTGCGATCCTGCTGAAGATCTATATCTACGGCTATCTGAACCGCATCCAGTCGAGCCGACGTCTTGAGCGAGAAGCCCAACGCAACGTCGAGCTGATGTGGCTAACCGGGCGGCTGATGCCCGACTTCAAGACCATCGCCAACTTCCGAAAAAGCAACAGCAAAGCCATTCGCGGCGTCTGCCGTCAGTTCGTTTTGCTCTGCCAGCAGCTGGGGTTGTTTAGCGAAAGCCTGGTCGCCATCGACGGCAGCAAATTCAAGGCAGTTAACAACCGTGACCGCAATTTCACCAGTGCAAAGCTGAAGCGGCGCATGGAAGAAATCGAGTCGAGCATCAACCGTTATTTGGCCTCGCTAGATGCGGCTGATCGGCGAATTCCTAGCTCTTCTGAACCAGACACTGCGTGCCTGGAAGAGAAAATCACCAAGCTCAAAGCGCAGATGAAAGAGCTTCAGATAATCGAGTCTCAGCTCAACGAATCGCCAGATAAACAGGTGTCACTGACCGATCCAGATGCCCGTTCGATGATGACGCGCGGCAACGGTATCGTCGGCTACAACGTGCAAACGGCGGTCGACACCCAACATCATTTGATCGTTGCTCATGAGGTCACGAATAGCGGTTCAGACCGAGACCAACTCAGCTCGATGGCGAGTCAAGCTCGGGAAGCCATGGCTACAAAAACGCTATCCGTGGTGGCTGATCGGGGCTATTTCAAAAGCGAAGAAATCCTGGCCTGTCATGAGGCAAAAATTACCGCCTATGTACCTAAGCCGATGACCTCTGGAGCTAAAGCGGATGGGCGTTTCAATAAGGATGCCTTCGTTTTTAACGCCGCTAAAAATGAGTACATTTGCCCGGCTGGAGAGGCACTGATTTGGCGTTTCTCCAGCGTCGAGAAAGGTCTAAACATGCACTGCTACTGGACTTCGAATTGCCAGAGCTGCGCACTAAAAACGCAGTGCACACCGAGCAAAAATCGTCGAGTGAGGCGCTGGGAACACGAGGCTGTGCTGGAGGAAATGCAGCGCCGCCTGAACCAAGCGCCAGAGATGATGCGGGTTCATAAACGGACTGTTGAGCATCCCTTCGGGACGCTCAAACAATGGATGGGTTCGACGCATTTCTTGACTCGTAGGCTCGTCGGAGTCAGCGCGGAGATGAGCCTAAATGTGCTCGCCTACAATATGAAGCGGGTTATGAAAAATCATCGGAACCGAAGGCTTGTTGAAGGCGATGGCGGCATAAAAAGCCCCGCCTTTCACGGCTCCAGGAGGCGCTAAAGCGCTTCATAAACGCTCTGGAACGTTACCGGTGCTGATCGTGGCAAATGCTTAGGCAATCGCCTCACCCAGCAGCGCTGGGCTACGGCTACGGCACCCAAGCTGCGAAAGTGTTTTTACACACTCTGGGCCGGAAGCCGCCCATCACCATTTACCTGCGATACCTACTCTGCACTTCGCTCCAGTCTGTTTGCCCTCTCTAATCCCTCGAGCTAGACTGGCTCGGTCGCGGTAAGTCCCGCGACCGGGCGTGAGAACCCGGCGTGTTTGTCCAAGGCGCGGTTGCGCCGTAGCGCACAGCCAGTGTTTGCACTGAGCTGTAGCGACGCTATGGCGGGCCGTGTGAGGCAGGTTTCGGCCTGGCCGGTTCCCTTGGACGCCGGTTCTCACCCTTGCACGGTCCGCCACCCTTGCTCGTGAGAAGGCTGGATGGCGGCTCCTTAACTGTCCAAGGAGCACCAGCAACATGCGATACATCCTTTTTACGCCCGCGCCCCACCTAGATTCATCAGCTCTGTTTCGTGTCGCCTTTTCGGAGGTGTGCCCATGACTGATTGCGAATCCAGGCTTCTCCCCTTCCCTCATCGCCCTAGATCGTCTGCATCTCGTTCTGTACTTGCGGCGGTGTCTACCCGACCGCCCGTATTGGCTGAGGCCGAACTACGTGCTGATATGGTCAAGGATCTGCTGCAACAGATTACGGGACCTGATGGGTTCTATCCCCAAGACCTGCGCCTGAAGATGACCGTATACGCTGCCGAGGCGCTGCTCGACGAAATGGTCGTGCTGTATCGGCGAGCACTTACCGGCCCGGCCACTGGCTGAGTCAATCGCGGGCCGTCCGTTCTGGACGGCCCGTTTCCAATCCGATGTTCGGTTCGTTGGGCAGGTACGCCAAGACATGCCTGTGCGCCTTGGGCGCGTCTCCCATTGCGCTGAACATGGGCTGACCGTTTTTCTGCGTCAGCTGGGAGGGTCGTGATGGAGCTCAAACTGATCAGCCGTGCCATGTCCGAGCTGTGTGACGCAGGCACGCTGGATGATGTGCGTCAGGTACTGGATGAGCTGTTTTCCCGGCTCGATATCGATCAGTACGCTTTTATCAACACCGGCAGTTCGGTGCGTTGGGGTGGGTCGCCGATGCTGGTATCAAATTACGATTGCCGCTGGCAGGCCTTGTATCGATCTCACGGCTATCAGTGCAGCGATCCATTCCTGCAGCGGCTGCACCGCTGTCCCCTTCCCTTTCTCTGGTCCGAGCTGAGCTCAGGTTTGCCTGGGTGTGAGAGCGATCTGGCGTTCTTGGCCTGTGCACGCGGTCATGGCATCGACACGGCACGCGGCGCGACCATTCCAGCGCATGTGCGGGGTGAACAGCTCTCCTCCCTTCACATCAGCCAGAGCATGACCAATCGAAGAGCGCGAGAGATCTGCGCTCGAGACGCCTACCTGTTGTCGGGCGTGGCGACCACCCTGCACCTGCGGGTGGGTCAACTTCATGGCGGAGGTATTAGTGAGCCTCTCACTCGGCGTGAACGTGAGTGCCTGCTCTGGGCCTCGCATGGTAAGAGCCAGGAGGACACGGCGATCATTCTGGGCATCAGTGCTCGTACGGTGCGCTTTCATCAGGAGAACGCCATGTGCAAGCTTGATGCGGTGAACATTGCCGCAGCTGTTGCCGCCGCCGTAGCACTGGGTCTGATCTAGCCGCAGTCGTGGTCTCTTCAGGCGTGCGGCGTCATGCAGGCCGAACCGTCGCCGTTCAGGTGGATGACATAGTCCGCCTTGGCGACAACCGAGGGACGATGGGTGATCAGGATCAGGGTTCGGGCCCGTTTTTTGAGCATCTCGATGGTCTGTTCCTCGCTGGCCGCATCCAGGGCCGAGGTAGGTTCGTCCAGCAGGATCGTTGGCGTGCCGCGGGCAAGCGCCCGGGCGATGGCGATGCGTTGTTTTTCGCCGCCCGAGACGGCAGTGGCTTCAAAACCTACGTGCTTGCCGGCCATGTTCTTGCCGGTCGCGTAGGCATCAAGGCCCAGGTCGGTGAGGATCTGATCCAGCTCAGGCTCGGTGAGGTCCTGTTTTGCCCCGTAGCGGATGTTGGCGGCCACGCTACCGGAGACCAGGAGTGGGTGCTGGGTAACCACCGACACGGCATCGAGCAGCGCCCTGCTGTCAAGCGCATTGACCTCGACGCCAAAGGCCCTGACGATACCTTGCTGCGGTTGAATGAGTCCGCACATCAGGCGCAGCAGCGTGGTCTTACCCGCGCCGGACGGACCGGTGACCACATAGGTGTGGCCCTGCCTGATCGTGAGATTAATATCCCTGAGAACGACCCGGTCCTCGGTCCGGTAGGACAGGTCCCGGAGTTCGAACAGGATGTCCTGGTCTGTGTCGGGCAACAGTTCACCGGTACGTTCAGCAGCCATGTCCAGGTATCCGAAGCCTCGGTCCAGCTGGACGAAGTGGTTGCGCACCTCGATCAGCACGCTTGCCAGCAGCGCGAGCTGGAAGGTCAGCTGAATGACGTAGCCGTTGATCATGACGAAGTCGCCAACGGTATAGGAACCAGAGATCACTTCCCCCACGACGTAGAGGGTCGACGCCAGCAGCAGCGCGCCGACGAGGGCCACCTGAAGCAGCATCAGCAGCCCGATTCTGAGGTTGCCGACCGTGACGCTGTCGATAAAGGTGCGGACCTTGCGACCGAAGCCCAGCTGCTCCTGAGGCTGAGCATTGTTGAGCTTGATTTCCTCAACCAGGCGCATGCGCTCGACGAAGTGGGACATCACCCCGTTGTTCGATTCGATAATCCGCTGATGAATGCCCTTAGCCTTGCGAGACAGAAGGACCGATAGCCCCACCAGGACGATGATTGCCGAGATGAACGAGACCGCGAACAGAGGATTGATCAGCTTGGCCAGCACGGCAAAAACAAACAGCAGCTCGACGACCGTGGGCAGCACGATCCAAAACAGCGTGCCCGTCAGAGCGCTGAAGGCACTCTTGGAGCGTTGCGCGTCGGCGACCAGCACGCCCTGATCAATCGCACGAAAGTCCGCATACGGCACCTTGAGCAGGTGATCAAAGAAGGCCCGGTAGAAGGCGGCATCGCAGCGCACCAGCACAGCTGCCGAGATGATGTTCTTAGTCCACTCCAGCACCTGCGCGCCGGTCCAGCACAGCGCATATACCGCTGCGGTCGCAAGCACCACGCCGGAGACCTCGCCAGCGGAGAGCCGATTGGTGGCATCGCGCAACAAAACCGGCACCGTTGCGTTCAAAAGCGCCAGTGCCAACAGGATCAGCGTGCCGATGGCGAAGAGCGAAATGGCCTTTGGATAGTACGTACGGGTCAGGGCCAACGCGCGGCGGTACTGCGAGAGTTCCGTCTTCATGCGGAGCCCCTGAGCCGGTGAAGCGATCGGGAGACATGATCAGGTTCGCCTACAGGCTGGCCGTTGAGTTCGAGCCAGGCGTGGGCCATGAAGCTGTACGTCTGCACGCCAATCTCCACACGGCCGAAGAGGCCATGGCGCGCAAGGCGTTCTCTTAACGCAAGGGAGAACTCAAGACAGGCCACCTTGCAAGGGAGGTACCGCGCGGCACGGAGCAAAGCACTGATCTCGGCATCGATGATCCCTCTATCGACCCTTCGCATGGGAATGCTGGCGTTGCGGTCAGCGGCAAGCAACCGTGACAGGTCGAGGTATTTGAGCAGCAGACAGGTCTTCGCCAAGGTCAGAACGGCGCCGCCCACCTGCTTGAGCGAGGGCTCCCCGAGGTGCTGGCTCGCCTTGTAGCGAACCGACTCACTCCACGTAAAGTCGTCCAGACCAGGTGCGCCGCTACGATTGACCGACGTCTTGATCCGAGAGGTAACCAGCACCCCTTCGGCCGTGAGCTCCTGGACAAGCGGGCCGGTTGCGTTGCCATTGATGCCACGCATGATCTCACCCGTTGCGGCCGCGTCGTACAGAATGAAACGATTCGATCGGGTATCGAGTAGCACCAGCTCGTTGTGAGCTACCACGTGCAGGATTGGAGGGGCGAACGTCAGGTAGCGGTCTGCCATGTGGATACTCCAAGAATGCGGGCCCAGTGCTGGAGAAACAGCTCGAGCGAGAGTGCGTTGAGAAGGACCGGGCTCACCTCTTCTGAGCCAGAGGCTGCACGCTTCAACAACATCAGCATCTCGCCAGCGGCAAACAGGGCCAGCGCCTGCCCCGTCCCTTGTTCAAGAAGCCCTGCAAGCGCGTCATGTTGCAAGCGGATCGCCCGCTGGAACACGCCGGTCAGATGACCCTTGCTGACGCGGCTGAAGTCGTCGGTGCCATGGTGGGTGTTCATCGCCTGACGAAAGGGAAGCCGCGACTGTCGCTCCCCGACGTAGGCGTGAGGTGGGTGGGACAGCGCATAGCGCAGCATCGCCGGGTGGGTAAACGGATGGATGAGCTTGTAGGGCAACCCGCAGTTGTTCCAGATGCTGTTCTCGTAACACGCCTGCTGAATCATTCGCCGGTGAAGACGCTTGCCGGGGGTTAGGGTAAAGTCCGGTTTGCCTATGCCCTGCCCCAGCTTGCGATACCGCAGCGGGGTCAGGAATCCCTGACCGTGAAAGGTGACGAGCGTGCGGTAATAGCGCAGTGCCTCCGCGACACGACCGCGCGCCAACAGATCCACAACCGGCGCAGGGCTCGGCGGGTCCAGAAAGATATGATCGCCTCCGTGCCCGTTAAGCACGACGGTAGGGGCGCCCTCTCCCGCCGCCTCACGGATCAAACGGTCGTTGATATCCTGGGAAAAGAGCGAGAGGCTTGGCCTGTCCGGCCAGTAGGTGCCGGCAGGAAGCCGGAAGAGGTGCTCCGGCGCCATCGACGCAAGACGGTGAGGCAGCCCAAGCTTGCGCGCGATGTGCTTGGCATGTTGGATATCGCTTGCGCCCAAGGTATTCGGATCGACCCACGTGATGGCCTGAACCTTGTCGCGGCCAGCGAGTGCGTAAGCGATCGCGGTCGAGTCGGTCCCGCCTGAAAACTCAAGGACGACCTGATGGTCTTCAGAAGGCAAAGCAGCCCTAAGTATTGTGGCTGGATTCCCGATGACCGACTCGTCATACGCTTCACCGCCCCGGGTCCAGGGCGCGTAGCGACCGGTGACGCCAGCGGGTCCTAGCGTAAGCCTTGAGCCGGGAAGCAGGAGGTGAACACCTGCCCACACCAAGCGATGATTCACCGTCTCGCCGAAACGCAGATGATGTCGGATCGCTTCAACATTGAGTCTTGGATGCGTGCCATCGAGCAGCTGCTTCAAGCAGCTCCACAGGCTGAACCCGGAAGGTTCCAGCTGGATGTAGAAAGTCTGCTCGGCTGTCGAGTTGTACAGGACCGCGCTGTCGCCCTCCGTCTGGAGCCGAAGCCCGGGCAGGATGTGAGTGTCGGAAGGACCCGCACCGACACGCCAGTTCTTCTGGAATACCTTGCTCATTCGCCGTTCCAAAGGGTTGGGCGGCGCCCGGCCGCCCAACAAGCCGTCAACGCGACCAGACACCGTAGCGGCCTTCAATAATCCCGCCGCCGGGCACCCCATTGATCTTGCGCTTGGCATTTTCGATGACGACAGCACGATCCGTTACGGGACGCTTTGCCGACTTGGTCAGTAGGAGTTTGAGCATGTCGATACCCTCCGCTGTGATGTATGAGGCGGAATGCCTCGCCAACAAGCCTAAGGGTCTTAAAGCAGAGCGCTAGCTGTCAGATATGCCAGGTCAGGATGCGTAGTCACCGTTTCGTGGTGTTGTGATTCCACGGCGCCGGGCACCAAAGCCTATCGCTGGGCAAGGCAGCGTAGAACTCTCGCAGCCAGGAAAGCCTTGATGCGGAGCTTTTAAGCACTGAGGTTCTTCACGCCCTAAGCCAGTCCAGCAAAAACACTGCGCCAAAAAAGATGCTGAGTCAGCCGGACCACGGTAGCGGTGTGAAGAAGCTTCTTGAAGAGGCCGCGCGAGACGTCGCGCGAGTTTTGCCGGATGAATTCACAGGCCTCTGCTCGGGCCTCTCTTCAGACGTCGATTTGGCTCGCGCGGCTCAGGTGCGGCTCGCACGCGCAGCGGATAACAGGGTCCGGCGTGGATTGATGGCACACCGCCGCACGCAAGCGCAGCGCACAGCCCCCCATCAGCGAGGCCGAAGGCGTCAGCCGAGCACACCGACGGAAGGTGCGAGGACCAAGCGCAGCGAGGCACGGTGCCCTGCTCGACAGCGCTGTCGGCGATGTTGAGAACGTCATCCACGCCTCCGCGACGACGGCAGGTGAAGCCCTGCCGGCCGGACTGGATGGCGCAGCAAAAAGGGGGCCGAAGCCCCCTGCGGTTACAGCAATCCCTGCTCAGCGAACGAAACGGGTCCCTCGCCACCTACGACGATGTGGTCCAGCGTGCGCACCTCCACTAACGCCAAGGCCTCCTTGAGACGCTGAGTCAGCACCTTGTCCGCCTGGCTTGGCTCCGGATTTCCGCTCGGATGATTGTGCGAGAAGATCACCGCTGCTGCGTTGACCCGCAATGCTTCCTTGACCACTTCGCGCGGGTACACCGAAGCCTGGTCGATCGTGCCGCGGAACAACTCCACGTACTCAAGCAGCCGATGTTTACTGTCGAGGAACAAGGCCGCGAACACCTCGTGCTCGAAACCGACCAACTTGGTGGTCAAGTAAGTTTTGACCACGTCCGGTGCGTCAAACAGCGCCCCGCGCTGGTACTTCTGATTAATCGCCTGGCGCGCCACGCTCAGGATCTGATCCACAGAAGCCGGCAGGTAGCGCCCCTTCGCGTCACGCACCAGCAGCATGGAATCGAACGAGGAAAAGGACAGTTGCGACATGGTCGTACTCCGGTTGCTCGGGCGGAATTGCCCGGAACCGGCGCCAGCACGGCGCAGCGCAGCTGTCAGGGGTCCACGACGGCCGCCAGGACGCCAGCGTGCACGCACGCGCAGCCCTTGACGGCGAGAACGCCGTGATACGGTGAAGGGAACAGCAAGACCGCCCCACTCCACCCATGCACGGATCGGCAAGCGGAGCGCGCAGGCCTGTAAGGCCGGAGGCATCAGGGACCAGAGCCGAATGGCCGCGACTCGGCACGAGGCGCGGGGCGCAGCCCGCGAGCCCGACGGCGGTACGCCGAGATGCCCGAAATAGAACTACGAAACAAGTCGCTTCAGATGCCTGCTAAAAAACGGGGTGACCTGCCGGGAGTGATCGGCTGCAATCGGCCGAGGCTGTGTAAAAACGTTTTTGCATGTGACGCGTCCAGCGAACCGTCTCCAAAAGCGCGTCGCTACGAAAGATTCAGGTCTGCTGAATAGCCAAGCGCTGTCAGATTTTACGTAGGAGCGCACACTTCAAAACGGACAAGGCGTTTTTACACAGCCTGGGCCACAAGCGGACTGTCACGTAAGGAGCGAGCCTCCTCAACCCATCAGTTCGGACAGACTGTTCGCCAAAGCATGTGAGGACAGCAGCGACTGCTTGTCAGATTCCCTTCCCTAGCATCTTGCCGTTTACGATTTCCCCGTAAAGGTTCACGCCGTCATTGGCGTGGTATTTATCACGGGTTTTCTCGACCGAGCCATCGATTAGGCGCGGGTCTTGCGGTCGCTCGTGGCTGTTCATGAAGGCCGCCACGTTCCAGGCGTCTTCAGCCGACAAGGTGCGACCTTTGCCCAGTGGCATGTTTTCCTTGATGAACGCCGCGGCCGTGTTGATCCGATGCATGCCTGCACCCCAGTTGAACGAATCCGCCCCCCAGAGTGGCGGGAAGACGTAATCGTCACCTGACTTCTGCCCTTCCCCGTTTGGCCCATGACAGACGGCGCACTGTGCGTTGTAGATCTGTTCACCCTTCGCCAGGTCGTATCCGCCGTCGGGTTGTGGCACTTCCGGATAGGCCCGACCCGGCAGCTCTTGCCCCGTTGGCGCTCCGGTTGCAAGCCAGTAGGAATAGGCTGAAAGCGCAGCGATTACCGGGCCATCGGCCTCGGGTGCCTTGCCATTCATGCTGAACTGGAAACAGCCCTGCACGCGCTCGGCATAGCTGTTCACCTTGTCGTTCTTTTTCCGGTACGCCGGGTACATCGTATACGCAGCCCAGAGCGGCGCAGAGTTGGCCTTTCTGCCCTGTTCAAGGTGACAGTTCGCGCAGGCCAGGCCGTTACCAACGTATTCCGCCGCGTGGTTCTTGGTGTCGACGAAAATGGCCCGTCCTTTCTGTACCAACTGCCCGTAGGCGTTATCAGGCAGTTCGCTTTCCTTTGGCGGCTGGAAATACTTGCTGCTGGCGGGATCACCTGCCCCGGTCAGGATCTGTGACTGATCTTCCATCGCGATTTCGTCCGCGAGCACCGGGAAGGCCAATGACATCAACAGCAGTGCGCTTGTCTGGGGCTTCATTTGGCTGCTCCTTTTTCGGTCAGGCCTGCAAAGTACGTCGAGACAGCCTTTACCTCGTCCTCGGTCAAGCTACGTGCGATGTGGCCCATCAAGTCGTTGGGGTCGTTCTTGCGGGTGCCCTGTCGCCAGGCGGTCAGCTGCGACGACAGGTACTGTGCCGATTGCCCGGCCAGGGGTGGAAAGGCGTCGCCGACACCCGTTCCGCTAGGGCCATGACAGGCGACACACTCGGGTATATCGCGATCCCAGGCGCCACGCAGCGCAAGGGTTTCGCCAGGCCCGTCGACCAACGCGGTGCGGTCGACTCGCTCGACCCGTGGTTGTGGCTTGTCAGCCAGCATCGTGGAGACGGCTTCGGCTTCCTCACGGCTCAAGGCAGCGGCAATGGGCTGCATGATCGGATTCGCCCGCGCACCGGATGCGAAATCAGCCAGTTGCTTGCGCATGTAATTCGCCGACAGCCCGGCCAGGCGGGGGAATCCCGCAGCGGCCATGCCCTCGCCCTCGGCGCCGTGGCAGGTAGCGCACGCCATCGCAGCGGGGTTGGCCCCGCCTTTGCTGTACACCGCAACGGCATCCGCAGCGTGCGCGGACACAGAAATCGCAAGGAAGAGCCCGGCCAAGGGCCAGAGGGGGACGTTCATGTAGCCTCCAGATCATTCTTGTTATTAGGTGCCGGCGCTGACTGACACGTATCGTGCTGCTAGCGTTTTGACAACGGCCCCATGATGCTATTCAACGCATCGGGACGAGGGGCGCCCTGATGTTGCTGCAGACGCCCTTGCTCATCTAAGTAATAGATAGCCGGCGTAGCGGAGGCACCCATCTCGCCCATCAAGGTGAGGTTCGCCTCAAGCTGTTCGTTCACCTCGGGCGCAATCAGCTCGATAGGTTTGAGCGTGCTGGCCTTGCCCGCTGCTTCGTGCTCATTGAGGGCTGCCTCAGGGTCCTTGGCGGCCAGCAGCGCCGCGGATTTCCCCGCGCTGTCCGGACGCAGCATGCCAACCATGACGTGACGGAGCTGAACGTCGCCAGCTTCGACCCAGGGCCGCGCCTGTTTCCAGAACATATTGCAGAACGGGCAGTTGGGGTCGGAAAACATGTAGACCACCCGTGATGCATCTGCCGCACCGTCAGCAATCCAGGTGCTGCTTTCCAGCCGCTGCCACATTTCGCTGCTCATCGGCTCATACACCAGCTTCTCAAGTGGTGCCTTGGTCAGGTCTTCGCCAGCGGCGTCCAGCAAACTGCCGACCACGACATGATCGCCGTCCGGTGTCAGATACAGCGCAATGCCCTGGCCGTTGTAACGCGCTGCGTAGCCCTTCAATCCTCCCGGCGCGTCGAAACTGCCGACCACTTTGGCTCCGCGCGCCTCAATGGCCTGAACCGCGGGAGGCAGCGCGTCGGCCAGCGCCGAGGGCGTCGGCAGCAAGGCGAGCGTTGAGATCAACAGCGAAAGTGAACGTATAGGTTTCATGGCTGGGTTTTTACCTCTAGTTGCTCAAGGGCGCGCGCCAGGCTGGCACGGGACAGCTCGCCGAGGTGGCTGCCAACCTGGCGGCCCTCGGCGTCGTAGAAAAGCGTGGTGGGCAGCGAGGCAGACCCTACGTGCTGGCCCAGGCGACCGCCGGTATCGAGCAGGACGTTTTCCAAGCCGAGCCCTTCGGCGTCGAGGAAGTCGGCGATCAACCGCTCGCCCTCGCCCTGGTTGACGAATAGGAAGGTCACCTCGGCGTTGTCTTGTTGCGCCTTCGCAAGGACCGGCATTTCACGCCGGCAGGGCGGGCACCAGGTGGCCCACAGATTGACCACCAGCGGCTTGCCAACATAATCCTGCAAGGCAACGGGCTTACCCTGGCTATCCCGCAGGCCCATCTCGGGCAGCCGCGTGCCCTGCTCGAACGCATGCAACGCAAAAGTCCCGAACCCCCAGCTGAGCACACCCACCAGCACCGCCGTACCAAGCGGAGCGCGTAGCTCGTTATCGCGCCAGGCGAGCCAGCCCCCCAGCAGCACAGCCACCAGTAGCCCGGGCCAGGCGATAAAGCCGCCGTCGCGTATATCAATCACGCGCCAGGGCTCGTTCTGGAAATGCTCGGCATACGCCACTACGAAAGCCGCGCGAGCGACCACTAGCGCTACCAGCAGCAGCCTGAACAGTTGTTGTTCCGGGTTCCGAGCGCTGCGCCGCCCCATCCACCAGCCGGTGAGCATCGCCAGGAACAGGCTCCCCAGCAGAAGTACATGCGGAACCGCCAGCGCCAGAGGCCCCAGATTGATCGTCAGCATCAGCCACGCTCCCTTGTTTGGTTCCATCTGTTCAGAAATTGGCTCGCATCCACCTCGCCGGTGATGCGCTGGGTACGTCGCTCCTCCCCGTCGGGGCCGATGAAGAGCAGCGTCGGCGGCCCCATGACCTGATAGCGGTTCAGCAGCTCGCGACTGGCGGGATCGGTCTGCGTCACATCCGGTCGCAGAACCCGCACGCCGGCGAGCGCGGCCTGCACCTGAGCGTCGCCAAACACCTCTTTTTCCATGACTTTGCAGGACACGCACCAGTCCGCGTAGTAGTCCACCAGCACCCACTGGCCCGCGGCCTTGGCGGCAGCCAGCTCACGATCAAGGTCGGCCGGCTCGCTGAAGCCGATAAATCCGTGTGCAGACTCAGCACCCTGCGAGGACACTACCCCGCCGGTAAACACGCCGAGCGGCCGCATGACATCTTGCGCGCCGCCAGCCGCTCCGAGCAGCAGCGCTACGCCCCAGACTCCAGCCAGCGCCGCCACCGCGCGGCTGAGCGCCTGATGCCGCACCAGTTCCCGCGACAGGTGCAGCAGCCCGCTGGCGCCCACAACCAGCAACGCGCCCCACAGCCCCACCCAGAGCGGGTCGGACAAAAGCGGGCGAAGAACGTACAGGGCGGCGACCAGAAACAGGAAACCGAAGGCAACCTTGACGCGATCCATCCACGGCCCAGGCTTGGGCAGGAAGCGATTGCCCACCGTCACCAGCAGGACCAGTGGCGTACCGATCCCCAGGCCCAGAGCGAACAGCACCAGCCCACCGTTCAGGGCGTCGCCGCTTTGGGCGATGTACAGCAGCGCCGCGGCCAGCGGTGCGGTCATGCAGGGCCCCACCAGCAGCCCGGACAACACGCCCAACGCGCTGGCACCGGCGAGGCTGCCGCCCCGACGCGTGCGTCCGGCCTGCTCCAGCCGATCACGCAGGCCCGCCGGCAGTTGCAGTTCGAAGAAGCCGAACATGGGCAAGGACAGCAGCACGAACAGGCCTGCGAAGCTTGCGATCAGCCACGGCTGCATCAGCCATCCCTGCAGATTCGCACCCAACAGCGCCGCCACCACTCCGAGGGCGGCGTAGACCAGCGCCATGCTGAATACGTAGGCCCCAGCCAATGCTATGCCGCGGCGAGGCCCGGCCTGGCTACCCACCACAATGCCCGCCAGGATGGGCAGCATCGGCAGCGAGCAGGGAGCAAAGGCAAGCAGAAGGCCGAGTCCGAAAAAGATCAGCAGACTCCATCCAAGCGACTGCTGTTGTAGCCCGTTGGCCAGGGCCTGGTCGTCGGCCTGACCAGGCGCGGACGGTGGGGTGCTGCCGCCGCCCAGCGCTACCGTGCGGGTTTGCGGCGGATAGCACAGACCGGCATCGGCGCAGCCTTGCCAACCGAGTTCGAGCGACGCGAGACCCGCATCGGGGAGCTGCACTTCCAGGCTGTCGCGGTAGATTCGCGAATCACCAAAATACACGTCATGGTACGGCTCGCCTGGGGGCAACTGGGGCTCGGTCCCCGGCGGCAGCCCTGCGAATCGCAAGCGTTCCTTGTAGAGGTAATAGCCGGGCGCAATGTCCCAGCGCAGCACGGCTCCGCCAGCGTCAGGGTGCTCGATGTGCAGCGTGAACGCTTCGTCCACGGGCAGGAAGTCCTGCTGTTTCTGACCGAAGGTGAACGGCGAAGCGTTCGCCAGCTGCACGGTCCATAGGCAGCAGGCCATAAAGATAAAAAGCGCTCGCATGCACAACACCCGATTACCAGATTCGACGGCGAGCTTGCCGACTCGGGATTAAGAGCCGATTAACGAGGCTTGCCCGGACACAACCTGAAAGGCTGAGAGGCGTTGAGGCACGAGCAACTCGGCGTACCATCTGCTAACGCGCCGTTAATCCAGGCGGACGATACTGACTGCTGCTTATCAAGCGATTCCCACATGCACGTACTGCTGACAGAAGACAACGCACTGATCGCCAGTGGCATCGTCGCCGGGCTAGAAGCTCAAGGCTTCAGCGTGGCCCATGCCGCTACGGCCGGGCAGGCCGACGCGCTGCTGCGCACAGCCAGCTTCGACCTGATGATTCTCGATCTGGGCCTGCCTGACGAAGACGGCCTGCGCTTTCTCCAGCGTCTGCGCCGCCGCGGCCTTGAGTTGCCTGTGCTGATCCTGACCGCCCGGGATGCGGTGACCGAGCGGGTCTCCGGGCTTCAGGCCGGCGCTGACGACTACCTCGTCAAGCCCTTCGACCTGCGTGAACTCGCCGCCCGCCTGCACGCCCTGCTGCGCCGCGCTGCCGGTCGGGCAACGCATATGATCGAACACGGGACGCTGAGCTACGATCCTGCCGCCTGTGCGGCGTTCATGGCGGGCGAACCCGTGGACCTGTCGCGCCGTGAACAGGCGCTGCTCCAGGCGCTACTGCAGAACCCCGGCCGCGTGCTATCAGCCGAGCAGCTCAAGGACGCCGTGTACGGACTGGGCGATGACGTTGAAAGCAACGCCCTGAATGTCCATATCCACCACCTCAGGCGCAAGCTGGGCAACGGCATCGTCGAAACCGTCAGGGGGATCGGTTATCGCCTGGGCCCTGCCGGCCAAGCACCGGCTTCCACCGAGACGCCCGACCCATGAGCTTGCGCCTGCGCCTGACCCTCACCCTCGGCTCGGCCTTCGTGCTGCTCTGGGCATTGGCTGCGACCTGGATGCTCTTCGATGTTCGCAATCAATTAATGCAGTCGCTCGATCAGCGCCTTGCCGCATCAGCCAGGATGGTCGCGGGCCTGCTCGTGCAATTGCCGCAGCCGCAACTGGGTGAAGGCGGTATCACCCGGCTAAGTGCGGAACAGCTGGGTATCGAGAACGGCCTGGCCTGCCAGATCAGCTCCTTGCGAGGTGAAATCCTGGCACGCAGCCATGCGGCGCCAGACAGTGCGCTCGACGCCCAACGCACCGGCTTTCACGACCAAATGATCGGCGATACCCCCTGGCGTAGTTTCACCTTCATCCAGAATGGCATGCGCATCACCACGGCCGATCGCCTTGACGAGCGCAGCGCACTCCAGCGTTCGGTGCTATTGGCCGCGGCGCTGCCGGTTTTCGTCGCGTTGCTGGGCAGCCTGATCGTGTTGTGGATCGGCATCGGCAACGGCCTTGCGCCGCTCAGACGAATCCGCACGGCCCTGGCGCAACGCAGTGCCGACTCGGTGGAGCCGTTGCACATCGAACGGCTGCCGCGAGAGCTGACGCCCCTGGTCGAAACCCAGAACCAGCTGTTCGCGCGGATCGCGCACATGCTCGAACGCGAACGTCGGCTGACCGATGATGCCGCCCATGAACTGCGCAGCCCGCTGACCGCCATCAAGACCCACCTGCAGGTAGCGGCCATGACCGAGGGCGACACCGCGAAGCGGGCACTGGCCCAGGCCGAAGTCGGCACGGATCGTCTGCACCGCATCCTCGAACAGCTGCTCATGCTGGCGCGGGTCGAAGGTCGCGTTTCCTTTGATGACGGCCTCAGCTGCACGGCCCGCGACGTCGCGCAGCTGGCGATCGCTGACGCCAGTCAGCAGCCCGGGCCGCACATCGAGCTGTGCGGGGCGCAAGATGTCTCCCCTCGCCCACTGGCGATGCCGCCGACCCTGGCGGTCGCGGCATTGCGCAACCTGCTCGACAATGCCCGCCGACATACGCAGGACGGCACGGCCATTCGCTTGACGCTCTCCCAACTGGATGAAAGCCGGGTTCGCTTCAGCGTGCAGGATCATGGCCCGGGCATCCCGCCGGAAATGCTTGAGCGCCTAACCGAGCGCTTTTGGCGCAGCGGCGTAGGTGAAGGCAGTGGGCTGGGCCTGTCCATCGTCAAGGCGATCGCCGAGCGCTGCGCCTGCGATCTGCGTTTCGTGCCGCATGAAGGCGGTCTCGTCGTCGAGCTGGTGGTCGGCCTTCAGGCTGCTGCTCCTTGTGACGCCTCGATAACCTGAACGTCCAGGCACGCACACCGTCCGAATAGTTAACAGAGCAATCCGTTAACCATCGTCGGAGGTGGCAATGCTTGTTTTCGAACCTGTTTATACAGACGGCCTGGCGCAAATTTCCTATCTGATCGGCGACAGCAAGGCCGCGGTAGCCGCGGTCATCGATCCCCGCCGCGACATCGATATCTACCTGCAAATGGCGAAGACGCGAGGCCTGCGGATCGCCTATGCCATCGAGACACATATCCATGCCGATTTCGTGTCCGGCGCCCAGGCGCTGGCAAAGCGCACCGGGGCACAGATCATCGGCGGCCGCGCGGGCACCTATGAATTCGAGCTTCGCCAGGTCAGCGGTGGCGAGACGATTGAGCTCGGGCAAGCCACGCTGCAGGTCATGCACACGCCGGGGCATACGCCCGAACACATTTCCCTGCAGCTATTCGACGCCCAGCAGGGCGACCAGCCGATCGCGTTGTTTACCGGCGACACCCTGTTCAACCTGGACGTCGGGCGCCCCGACTTGCTGGGCGAAGGCAGTGAACGAAAACTCGCCGGCGCGCTGTACCACACGCTTTTCGATCACTACCTGCCGCTTGGTGACCGGATTGAAATCTACCCCTGCCATGGCGCCGGTTCGGCCTGCGGCAAATCCATCGGCGACCGACGCCACTCCACGCTCGGCAACGAGCGTCTCTTCAACCCTGCGTTGTGCGTACAGCGTAGCGAGGGCGCGTTCATCGATTGGCTGCTGGCCGACATGCCGGAGCCACCCCGTCACTATGCGCGACTGAAACAACTTAACGTGCATTCGGCCGTACAGATGGAAGGCCCTTCCCTGCCACCGCCGCTCGCGCCATCCGACTTCGAGACACTGGCGACGCGCGACATGCAGGTCGTGGACGTCCGTTCGATCCTTGCGTTTGGCGGCGGACATGTACCCGGCGCGATCAACATCGCGTTGCGTAACGAATTCGTCAATTGGGCTGGGCGGATGCTCGATGATGATCGCCCGATCCTGCTGGTGGGCGAGTCGGCCGACGACGTCCACCAGGCCGTCACCCAACTCTATCGGATAGGTCTGGACGATATCCGCGGCTATCTGCGCAACGGCATGACGGACTGGCAGAACGCGGCGCTACCGCTGAACAGCCTTCAGGAATGGACGGTGCATGAACTCAATGCACGTCGCGAAGCGCCCGAGGTACAGGTGCTGGATGTACGCAGCCCGCAAGAGGTCGCGGCGGGTCGGGTGCCGGGCGCCAGGCACATCTTCGTCACCCACCTCGCTGACCGGCTGAACGAGCTGGATCCGGACAAGACCACCGTCACTTACTGCGGGTCCGGCTATCGGGCCTCCATCGCGGCCAGCATCCTCAAGAAAGCCGGCTTTCGTGAGGTGGCCAATGTCCCCGGCTCCTGGATGGCCTGGAAGGCGGCGAACCTGCCGGTTCAAAACGACTAAGAGACTTATCGGTGTTTGCGCGGCGCAGGTGCCTGGCTAGTCCCCTGCGGGTGCGCGATCATAAGGCGACTTGAATCAACAAGGCCGACGCGGCCACAGCCGCGATCAGCCCGAAGCCTCTCTGCAGCAGGCGCCCATCCAGGCGAGAGGAAACCGTGCGGCCGGCGAACATCCCGAGCACGGCACCAGCCGAGAACGGGAGAGCCACTGCCCACTGAACGCTACCCGAGGCCGCGGCGGACAATACGCCGCTGACGGACACCAGGCCGATGACGGCCAACGACGTGGCGGCAATCGAACGCATCGGCAGATCACTGAAGCGACTGAGCGCCGGAACCAGCACGAACCCGCCGCCGACCCCCAGCAAACCGGAGAGGAAACCCGCCAGGGTGCCCGAAGCGGCAACGGTCGCGGCACAGCGGGAGGTCCAGTGGAAACGGCCGGTGTCGGGATTCAGCTGACAGGGCACGGCTCTCGGGGCCGAGTCATCGCTCGGAGAGCGCCTGAATGCCCTGAAGGCAACCCAGAACATCACCAGCGCAAACACCACGGCAAGCACATCGTGCGCTACCCGTGCGGCCACCCAGACGCCGAGGGGCGCGAGCAGCACACCACAGCAGGCCATGAAGGCCGCTGCCTTGTAACGGACAATGCCGTCCCTCAGACCAATCAACGCCCCAACCCAGGCCGCGAGTCCGACCGCCATCAACCCGATTGGCGCGGCCTGATGCAACTCAAGGCCGACCACGAAGATCAGCAACGGCACGGTGAGGATGCCGCCGCCCGCACCGGTCAGCGCGAGGACAAGGCCAACGATCAACCCGAGTCCGACCTCAATCATCATTCGCATCTTTCCCGTTCGGACACCTTGGTTTCCCGAATACGAATGCGCCAATCACTGCGTCTTGCCCGAAAAGCGCGCGTGCAGCTCGTACAGCCCCATGCCCGCCAGCATCGCGAGAACAAAGATCAGCGGTTCGCTCCGACCACTCAAAAGAGTCGCGACCGCCGGTCCAGGACAATAGCCGGCCAGCCCCCAACCCGCTCCGAATGCCAGGCTGCCCAGTACAAGAGGGCGATCGATCCGGGTGGCGGTGGGCATTCGCATGACATCTCCCAGCACCGCCCGGGACCGTTTGGAGGCGTAATAGAACCCGACACTGCCGACCGCAATCGCACCGCCCATAACGAACGCGAGCGAGGGGTCCCACGCCCCGGCCAGATCGAGAAAGGCAATCACCTTGGACGGATCGGCCATCCCTGACAGGATCAGGCCAAGGCCGAAAACCAGCCCCGCTACAAAGGCGCTCAGTAATTTCATGGCAACTCCTCAGCCCAGCAGGTGGCGGATGACGAACACCGTAAGAAAGCCGCTGGCCATGAACGCGGCCGTCGCGGCTAGCGAGCGCGGCGACCGTCGCGACAACCCGCAGACGCCATGCCCACTCGTGCAACCGGAGCCATACCGCGTACCGATCCCGACCAACAGGCCGGCTGTAATCAGGGTCAAGGCGCTCGCATCTACTTCAATGTTTGGTTGCTCGAACGCGGCCTGAAACAGCACCGGCGCGGTAACCAGGCCGGCGATGAACGCAACACGCCAGAGCACATCGCCTCTGGCTGGCCGCAGCAACCCGCCGATCACGCCGCTGATGCCCGCGATTCTCCCGTTCAACAGGATAAACAAGGTCGCAGCAAAACCGATCAGCGCGCCCCCAGCGAGTGAGGACCACGGTGTGAAATGTGCCCAGTCAATTGTCATGTCGAGGGTTCCTCCCGGTCGGGATGCTGGCAGTAGAGCCGGTAAAGCACCTGCATGACCTGCATCGCTTGATGGCTGGCGATGCTGTAATGAACTTGCTTGCCCTCGCGTCGGGTGCTGACCAAGCCGTTGTGGCGCAGCACCGTGAGCTGTTGAGACAGGGTCGGCTGCACAACACCCGTCGCACGGGCGAGGTCACCCACGCAGTGCTCGCCCTGGGTCAACTGGCACAGCAACAACAGGCGGTCCGGGTTGCCGAGCACCTTCAGCAAGCCACAGGCGTCTGCGGCACTGCGACGAAGCGTTTCGATATCGAGATCTGCCATGTGGGCCATTTTGTTCAGGTGGGTCAGATGGATTTGACAATACAATTTATCAATATATATTTCAATAGATCGTATCGACGCTACAGCGGACGCCCGGTCGGAACTCGACGTCCCGCACGCGCCCTAAAATTATGCGGCATCGCTGTGGCTTTTCACCTCGCCGCGCCCACCCCGTCGGCGCGAACCAGGAGATCAACATGTCATCGATACAGCAAAACAGTACGAATCATGACCAGGCGGACCGGGTTCGCCGATCAACGTCCCAACCTGTGAACCAGGAAATCGACCGGCAGACGGACCACAACATTCGTCGATTCAGCGGAATGGGGCGAAGCGCAATACTTCAGCGCATTGACGCCCTTGACCGTGAATGGGACGTGGAACGCGTGCTTGAGGTCAATGCCTCCTCCCTGGCGCTGTCTGGCCTGCTGCTTGGCCTGACAGCGAACAGAAAGTGGTTTCTGCTGCCTGGTGTCGTGCTGCCGTTTCTTCTGCAACACGGTTTGCAGGGCTGGTGCCCGCCGCTGGCGATCCTGCGCCGGCTGGGTGTCCGCACGCGGGGCGAGATCGATCAGGAAAAGTATGCACTGCTCAGTGCGCTGGAACAGTCACCGCAGAACACTCATCACTAGCCGAGATCATCATGATATTTCGCCAGCTGTTCGAACCTGTGTCGTCCACCTATACCTACGTGCTCGGGTGCGAGGACACCCGCCAGGCCGTGCTCATCGACCCGGTCATTTCCGCAACGGACCGCGACCTGGCTGAGCTGGCCAGGCTGGACCTGCAGTTGGCGTTCACCTTGGACACCCATATACATGCCGACCACATCACCGCCGCGCTAGAGCTGAAGAAGCAGACCAGCTGCCGTATGGCGGGGCCTGCCATCGACAAGCTGCCCTGCACGGATGTGGGCATCGAGGAAGGTGTTCCTTTCATAGTCGGCAGCCTGCAGTTCACACCCTTGCATACCCCCGGGCACACAGACGGGCACTTTGCCTATCTGCTCGGCGATCGCCTGTTCAGCGGTGATGCCTTGCTCATCGACGGCTGCGGCAGGACGGATTTTCAGAATGGCAGCGCCGACGATCTCTTTCACAGCGTCAGAAACAAGCTCTTCGCCCTGCCAGACGACACTCTGGTATACCCCGGCCATGATTACAGCGGTCGTCGCGTCTCGACCATCGCGCAGGAAAAGCAGCGCAACCCCCGTCTCGGTGAAGCGATAACGCTGGAGCGCTTCGGCGAAATCATGGCGGAACTGAATTTGCCTTATCCCAAGTTCATCGATCACGCCGTGCCGGGGAATCTCGAGTGCGGCGTATGCCCGCCCGACCTGACGGATAATTTCCGTCGCTATTGCGAACAGGTTGAGCACAGTCCTCAGGGTTGAGCCACGTCATGTCAGCCAATATCAGCGCCGGGAGGCCCGGAGAATCCCGTGAAACGAGTCAACGTTCGCAACCTCCAGGCGACGTTACCAAGCACCCATCTCGCTATGTGAGGGAGTGAATATGAAGAGCCCTGATCGACCTCGTTTCCGCGTGAGCGCAGACCGACAAGCGGGGAGCCGCCGCGTTCGCTATGTCGAAACCAACCGCCCAGATAGCCAGAACTGCACGATTTGCCAGCTGGATGAGGAAAACCCATCGCCGATCGAGGTGTCTTCCAGCGCGCAAAACGCCGACGAGCAGAAACCTGGCGCCAAGCCGGAGCGATCCAGATAGATCGTCCAAACCACCAAACCCGCGATATCTGATGGGCGGGGCTTGGCGCTCATACCCTGCGATATGAGTTTCGGTCTCGCCGACCCGCCCATCTACCACTTCGTCAGGACAAAAAGCCGAGCTTCGCTAACGCGCCATTGTCCACTTTTGGCGGAAACCTGCCCTTCGCGACAGGCCGCTTTTGGCCGACACCAGTCTCTCCCGGCGATCGGGCCATCGCATTGGCTGGCGGAGACCGAACCACTCCCGCCCACGAGGAAGTTGACAGGTATAGCTATCTTTTCGCCCCACTACGCTGCAGCAGGTTGTCTCGATAGAAACTGAACCTCACCATGTCCCCATCCAGCCAGACTCAAGGAGTCCGAGATGGGGTACCAATCGCACATATCCAGCGCACCAAGCTCCAAAATCCGCCAGTCTCTTCCCATACCAGATACGGAAGCCTACGAGACACTGCCGCAGTTCCCGAAGCGCAGCCCCCTACCCTTCCGGCGTACTATTCGGCGACATGAGCTGCGGCAGATCATTCCTCTGTCCGAGACGACGATATACGAGATGGAGCGACGCGGTGATTTTCCCCGGCGCTTTAACCTGACCCCGCGTTGCGTAGTCTGGGACTTGGCTGAGGTGGAAGCCTGGATTGAGGAGCGCAAGCGAGCGCCTCGCCTAGATGTCAGCGGCCCGGATGTCCGCCTACGAAAAACTCGCCCTGTTCGGGTGGGCGAAGATGAGGCGTGATGCTGGCGCCAGGGGACAACTCAGCCAACGAGAGCCTTTAGCTCCTCAGAAGCCGAGCGGGGTAGACGCTGACTTTCCTTGGCTAAATTGACCCGCAAGGCCACTCGCGCCACATCCAGAACATCCCTCGCCAGCGAATAGCTGCCCTTGTCCTGCAGCCAGGCCAGCACGTCCGCCAGGTGCCATATCGATGCACTGCCCTCATGCACCGGTGCGGGAAAGCTTCCCGGATTGGCCAACATCAGCTTGCGCATGTTCTGTCGCGACACCCCCACCATTTCGGCCACATCAGTGAGGCCGACCAGGTCTGGGGCCACTTCAATCAGCTTGGCCGAAGGCACTGCACGGCGCACATCGGCCAGCGCACTTCGTACAGCCGCATCGGCACTCTCTGCCTCGCGGGAGAACTCCATTGCCAGCCGCCCTGGTTGGCCAATACCCACCAGAGCATCGTCGCAACCCGCTTCGCCAAGGCGCTCGACCAACAGATCCGGATTACGGTCGCCTTCGGCGAGCTGGTATTTCAGCGTGAACGTGTATTCCATCGTGCTACTCCTCTGCACCGTCGGCGGCCTCCTGCAACTTCCGGTGTGTGGTGCAATTATCCACGACGCGCCGTAGGGCGCGTGCGTGGCTAGTAGGGTTCGTCGGCGTGCTCCAGACGCTTGTAATGCAGAACTCGCCGCAGCGGCATTCCTCGTCGTTGTAGGGGCAGTAGATCCGCCCCCAGGCGTGACTGCCGCCTACTTCTATGCGCCAACCTTGCCCTTCGGCATGTCTTATCGCTTCTTCGACCTCTTTCTTCGGATGCGAGGCACGGGTCATAGTTGATCTCCAGTATTCGCGTGGATAGCAAGGTTGTCAACTGACAACCTCGCTATCCCTTTAAACCGTAGCACTCAGCACCGGCACAGCCATGTTGTCCGGCAACAGTTTCGGCACATGAGCCCGACCATCAATCCATGCGTCGACCATGTCTGCCCACTCCTGAAGCATGTGCCGCCGCTGCTCGGCATACTCAGCCTTGTTGTAAACCGAGCGCGAGGAGCGTCCGTCCTCGTGGGCCAGACACTTCTCGATCCAGTCGCCGTTGAAACCGACTTCATTGAGTAGCGTGGAGCCTGTCCTGCGCAGGTCATGCACAGTGAACGGCTGCAACGGAAGCCCCGCTTCCTTCGCGCGCGACGCAATGAGTTGGGTAATCCGGTTCAGGGTCGCGTGCGACATGCAGCGATGAATTTCATAGCGCGATGGCAGCACGAATCTGGAACCAGCGGCACAGGTGTGCAGTGCCACGAAAATATCCAGGGCTTGGCGCGACAGGTAGACCACATGGGGGTTGCGCCCCTTCATCCGCTCTTTAGGGATCGTCCAGGTGGCGCCCTCAAAGTCCACCTCATTCCAGGTCGCCTGGATTAGCTCGCTCTTGCGTACCAACGTCAGCAGCACCAGACGCAAGGCCAACCGAATGGTGGGGTACGCCGCGATCGACTCCAGCTGATGAAAGGCCAGGCGGATCTCGGTCGGGGTCAGTGCCCGGTCTTTCGGCACAAACGTAGCGATCGACGCCGCCTTCACGTCATCGGCTGGATTCTCGACCTTCTCGCCATGCAGGATCGCGAATGCATAAACCTGTTTCACGATGTCACGAATGTGAACCGCCGTCGCCGGCGCCCCTCGTGCCTTGACCTTGTTGCAAAGCGCTCGCAAATCGTCAGGGCTGATTTCGGTCAGCAGTCGATTCTCGAACACCGGCAGGATGTCGCGATCAATGATGCTCTTGCGCATTGCCCGCGTACTGTCAGCCATACGCGCATCGGTTAGCCAACGCTTCAGCATGTCGCCAAAAGTCTTGGCAGCTGTCAGCCGCCGCTTGGCCCTCTGCTTCTCAAGAGATGGAGAGATACCTTGGGCAACCTGCCGCTTGGCATCGAGCAGCTTCTCACGCGCCATCGCCAGCGAAATCCCCGCGGGCCCATACCGTCCGATGGTCAGAGTTTCCCGCCGTCCATTGAGACGGTAGTCGTAGCGAAAGGTGACGGTACCGCCAGGGGATACCGTCACGTACATGCCGTCACGGTCGGAAGCCTTGTAGGGCTTGGCTTTGGGCTTTAGTTTCCGCAGTGCGGTGTCGGTCAGCATCGAGGTTTTTCCTCCTGTTCAGGGCGGCTTTTACCGTCCAGGGTCAGGAGACCTGCTGATGCCGGGAAAGCCGCGTGACAGCAGCTTTCCGGTGGAGAGATTTACCGTCAAAGACCGGTTTGGTCTCGATAGTAAACGGGAGGGTCCGAATCCGGCCTTCGGTTGCTACCGTCACCGCTACCGCCAAAGCATTCTGCTTACCGGCGATAGCCACTGATAGGTACCGTGACGTATTTTGAATCAAATCAACACGTTACGGCACTTTATCGATAGGTACCGATAGTCCCCGAAGGACCTGATTTCATTCCCACTCGATGGTTGCTGGCGGCTTGCTCGACACATCGTAGGTGACGCGCGAGATGCCTTCGATTTCGTTAATGATGCGGTTGGAGACCTTCTCCAGCAGCTCATACGGCAGATGCGCCCAGCGCGCGGTCATGAAGTCGATGGTTTCCACCGCACGCAGCGCGACGACCCAGGCGTAGCGGCGGCCGTCGCCGACCACACCTACCGACTTGACCGGCTGGAACACTACGAAGGCCTGGCTGGTCTTGTGGTACCAGTCGAAGTTGCGCAGCTCCTGAATGAAGATGTGGTCAGCGCGACGCAGCAGGTCGGCGTATTCCTTCTTCACTTCGCCGAGGATGCGCACGCCCAGTCCCGGCCCCGGGAACGGATGGCGATAGACCATATCGTACGGCAGGCCGAGTTCGAGACCGATCTTGCGGACTTCATCCTTGAACAACTCGCGCAGCGGCTCGACCAGCTTGAGGTTCATTTCCTCAGGCAGGCCACCGACGTTGTGGTGCGACTTGATCACATGTGCCTTGCCGCTCTTGGCACCGGCGGACTCGATGACGTCCGGGTAGATGGTGCCTTGGGCGAGGTACTGAATGTTGTCGAGCTTGCTGGCCTGGGCATCGAAGACGTCGATGAAGGTACGGCCGATGATCTTGCGCTTCTTCTCCGGATCGGCTTCGCCAGCGAGGTTGTCGAGAAACTGCGCTTCAGCGTCGGCGCGGATCACCTTAACGCCCATGTTCTCGGCGAACATGGCCATGACCTGATCGCCTTCGTGCAAGCGCAGCAGGCCGTTGTCGACGAATACACAGGTCAGCTGATCGCCAATGGCCTTGTGCAGCAGCGCCGCGACCACCGAGGAATCCACGCCTCCGGACAGGCCCAGCAGCACGTTGGCCGAACCGACCTGGTTGCGAACCTGTTCGACCAGGTCGTCGACGATGTTGGACGGTGTCCACAGCGCTTCGCAGCCGCAGATTTCCAGCAGGAAGCGCGACAGGATGCGCCCGCCCTGGCGGGTGTGGGTGACTTCCGGGTGGAACTGCACGCCGTAGTAGCGGCGGTCATCGTCGCCCATCGCAGCAATCGCGCAGCTCGGGGTGCTGGCCAGGATACGGAAGCCAGCCGGCAAGTCGGTAACCTTGTCGCCGTGGCTCATCCAGACGTCGAGGCCGAACACGCCGTCGTCGTCCATATGGTCTTCGATACCGTCGAACAGCTTGGACTTGCCAACCAGATCGACGCGCGCATAGCCGAACTCACGCTCATCCGAACCCTGGACTTTGCCGCCGAGCTGCTCGGACATGGTCTGCATGCCGTAGCAGATGCCGAACAGCGGTACACCGAGATCGAACACTGCCTGCGGTGCGCGCGGGCTGCCTTCGGCATGCACCGACTCCGGGCCGCCAGCGAGGATGATGCCGCGCGGCGCGAAGGCGCGAATGTCCTCATCCGGCATATCGAACGGATGCAGTTCGCAGTAGACGCCGAGTTCGCGCACGCGACGGGCGATCAGCTGGGTGTACTGCGAGCCGAAATCCAGAATCAGGATGCGGTGAGCATGAATGTCTTGATGGGCCATTTTTTTCCCCTGGGAAAAACGGCTGAAGGCTGAACGCAAGCAGCTGAACGAGGCATTGCTCATCCAACCGCTCGGCGATCAGCCTCCAGCGACAGAAATATCAACCAACCCGGTAGTTGGGCGCTTCCTTGGTGATCTGCACGTCATGCACGTGGGACTCAGCCATGCCAGCGCCGGTGATGCGCACAAACTGCGGATGGGTACGCATGTGATCGATGGTCGCGCTGCCGGTGTAGCCCATGGAGGCGCGCAGGCCGCCCATCAGCTGGTGGATGATCGCCGCCAGCGAGCCTTTGTAAGGCACACGTCCTTCGATGCCTTCCGGCACCAGCTTCTCGGCACCAGCAGAGGAGTCCTGAAAGTAACGATCCGAGGAACCCTGCGCCTGGGACATGGCGCCCAGCGAACCCATGCCGCGGTAGGCCTTGTAGGAACGGCCCTGGAACAGTTCGATTTCGCCCGGGGCTTCTTCGGTACCGGCGAACATCGAGCCCATCATCACGGCATTGGCGCCAGCGACAATGGCTTTCGACAGGTCACCGGAGAAACGGATGCCGCCGTCGGCGATCATCGGCACGCCGGTGCCTTCAAGTGCGGCGGAGACGTTAGCGATGGCGGAAATCTGCGGCACACCAACACCTGCGACGATGCGCGTGGTGCAGATCGAGCCTGGGCCGATACCGACCTTGACCGCATCGGCGCCGGCCTTGACCAGATCCAGCGCGGCCTCGGCGGTGGCGATGTTGCCGCCGATGACCTGCACCTGCGGGAAGTTGCCCTTCACCCAGCGCACGCGATCGAGCACGCCGCGGGAATGGCCGTGCGCGGTGTCGACCACGATCACGTCAACGCCTGCAGCTGCCAAGGCCTCGACACGCTCGGCAGTGTCGGCACCGGTGCCAACGGCGGCGCCTACACGCAGACGACCCTGGTCATCCTTGGATGCCAGCGGATAGGTCTTGGCCTTTTCAATGTCGCGGAAGGTGACCAGGCCACGCAGGTGGAAGTTGCCGTCCACCACCAGCATCTTTTCGATGCGATGTTCATGCAGCTTGGCTTTGATTTCCTCGAGCCCCGTGCCTTCCTGAACGGTGATCAGCTTTTCCTTCGGCGTCATGATCGCGGCAACCGAATCACCGACGTTCGGCGTAAAGCGCAGGTCGCGCCCGGTGACAATACCCACCAGTTCTTTGCCCGAGACCACAGGGAAGCCAGAGAAACCAAGCTCGCGCGCCTTGCGCAGCAGTTCGCTGATCTTGGTTTCGGGGGTCACGGTCGCCGGATCGTGAACAATGGCCGTTTCGTGGCGCTTGACCTTGCGCACCTCTGCAGCCTGCTGCTCGACATTCATATTCTTGTGAATGATGCCGATGCCACCTTCCTGCGCCATGGCGATGGCCAGGCGGGCTTCGGTGACGGTATCCATTGCCGCCGAAACAAGGGGAATGTTCAGCTCGATTTCGCGGGTCAGGCGGGTCTTGAGGCTGACATCCTTCGGCAGGACCTCGGAATATCCCGGGATCAGGAGAACATCATCGAAAGTCAGGGCTTCTTGGCTGATACGCAGCATGGCGGGGGCTCCCAGGCGGGAAAAAGGAAGCGCGGCATTATACCCACGCACACCATTACGCTCAATGCGGTTGTGCGGTCTATCGCGAGCGACCCGCTCCGCCCGGCCCAAAAAATGACTGACCGGTCACGCCTCTACATCCACTACCGCAACCGCGAATCCCAAGCGTGTAGCGAACTCGTCAAGAAATGGTTGGCTGAATACTGCCTCTCCCCAACCGTTGAAAATAAAGCCGAGATTGGAGAAGCCGCAGGCTGGAATGAACAGAAAGCCGTTTATGTCGTCCTCATGCCCGCATTCCGGACAGGTGAAGGTATCGGTCTGCGCGGGCATCCACTCATCGAGACTTTCAAACAGTGCTTCGCCGATTTCGCGGCGACACTCGGGGCATCCCGCCTCCTCGGCGAAGTCACGGGTCGGGGTATAGATGCAGCGTTTGGAAACCACCTCCAAGCCATTGATCGCCTGGCCGAACGGCAAGCGATCCGGGTGCAGCACGACGCTGCGTGCGCCCGGTCCGATCGCATATCCCATGCCGCCAACGCCACGACCGCAGGTGGTGGGCAACGCCTCGACGACGCGTCGCTCGGCAAGCCAGCGCAAAATCATCCGTGCCTTGGCTTCATGGCCGGGAAACGTTGAAATGCGCGGCACGACGATAGCTTGACTGTGGCTCATGACTGGCTCGAAAGGAGGTGACGAAAGCGGCGCAGCTTAATCTGTACTTTGCTCAGGTCAACGACGGGGCGTCGGCTGCTGTCTGTTCGGTTATACACTGCAGCGCCCCCAGCGCGCTTTTCCCTTATCATCCCCGGCATGCTCAAAGATCCTTTCCAACGCCTGAACCTCGACCGCGAAGTGCTGACCGTCAGCCAGCTCAACGGTCGTGCGCGGCTGCTTCTTGAAGACGTGTTCGCCCAGGTCTGGGTCGAAGGCGAAATATCCAATCTGGCCAAGCCAGCGTCCGGCCACGTTTACTTCACGCTCAAAGACAAGAACGCACAGGTCCGCTGCGCACTCTTCCGACAGAACGCCCTGCGTGTACGCCAGGCGTTGCGTGATGGCCTGGCGGTCAAGGTGCGCGGGCGGGTGTCCTTGTTCGAGGGCCGCGGCGACTATCAGCTGATCCTCGACAACGTCGAACCGGCCGGTGATGGCTCGCTGCGCCTGGCCTTCGAGGCGCTGAAAGAAAAGCTCGATGCCGAAGGCCTGTTCGACGCCGCCGGCAAGCGCGCCCTGCCCGCTCACCCGCGGCGTATCGGCATTGTCAGCTCGCCCACCGGTGCGGTGATCCGCGACATCATTTCCGTGTTCCGCCGGCGGGCCCCGCATGTCGCCCTGACGCTGGTGCCGACCCCTGTCCAAGGTCGCGAGGCAGCAGCGCAGATCGTCCGCGCACTTGAACTGGCCGACCGTGGCGGCTTCGACGCACTGATCCTGGCGCGCGGCGGCGGCTCGCTGGAGGATCTCTGGTGCTTCAACGAAGAAGTGGTTGCGCGCGCCGTGGCGGCATGCGAGACGCCAATCGTCTCCGCCGTCGGCCATGAAACCGATGTCTCCATTGCCGACTTTGTCGCCGATGTGCATGCACCCACGCCTTCTGCCGCTGCCGAACTCCTGGCGCCCAGCAGCGCTGACGTGCGCCAGCGACTCGAAGGGCTGCGCCAGCGTCTATTGCTGCGCATGCGCGACCGACTGCACCGCGATGCCACGCGCCTGGAAGGGCTGACGCGTCGCCTGCGCCACCCGGGCGAGCGCCTGCAACAGCAGGCCCAACGCATCGACGATCTGGAGCAGCGGCTGTTGCGGGGTATCGACCGTCGCCTCTGCGCCGGGCAGGAACGCCTCGCCCGCCTCGAGACTCGCCTGGCCGGGCAACACCCTGGGCGAAACCTGACCCTGCTGCGCCAACGTCTGGATCACCTGTCCAGCCGGCTGCCGCGCGCAATGCAGGATACCCTTAAGGGCCATCGCCAACAGCTACAGGGGCTGGCGCAGACCTTGAATGTGGTCAGCCCGCTCGCCACGCTGTCACGTGGCTATAGCATCCTGCTCGACGAGCGCGGCCAGGCGATTCGGCGCGCGGATCAGACCCAGCCCGGCCAACGGCTCAAGGCACGCCTCGGCGAGGGCGAACTGGAGGTCAGAGTCGAAGACAACCACCAGACGCCGGTCACCTTGTCACTGCTGGACTAACCCACTTCTGCTCAGGACTCCCATGCGCTTTGCCCTAACTTTGCTGCTCTGCCTCACGCTTCCCGCCCACGCCGAAGGTTTTCTCACCCGCCTGCTCAACAAGCCCGTACCCGGCGGCGTAGCGGTCATCGACCTGGGCAACGACGCCAGCGCCCCCACAGCACGCTACGACGGCAAGCCGGTGCTGGTGCTGCGTGAAGATGACCAGCGCTGGATCGCTGTCGTCGGCATCCCGCTGACGGTCAAGGCGGGCCAGCAAACGCTGGAGGTCAACAGCCAGGCACAGAGCTTTCGAGTCGAGCCACGCAATTACCGCGAGCAGCACATCACGCTGAAAAACCAGCGCCAGGTCAATCCGAATCCTGATGACCTCAAGCGCATCGAGCGCGAGCTGGCCGAGCAATCCCGTGCCTACCGGCAGTTCAGCCCTCGCCAACCCAGCAACCTGTTGTTCGACAAGCCGGTCAACGGCCCGCTGTCCTCGCCGTTCGGCCTGCGCCGTTTCTTCAACGGAGAAGAGCGCAATCCCCATTCAGGCCTCGATTTCGCCACCAAGACCGGCACGCCGATCAAGACTCCCGCCGCCGGCAAGGTGATTTTGACGGGTAATTACTTCTTCAATGGCAAGACTGTGTTCGTCGATCACGGACAGGGACTGATCAGCATGTTCTGTCACCTGTCACAGATAGACGTAACGGTCGGCGACGAACTGTCCCGCGGCGCCGTGCTCGGCAAGGTCGGTTCCACCGGCCGGGCCACGGGACCGCATCTACACTGGAACGTCAGCCTCAACGATGCACGGGTCGATCCGTCGATCTTCATCGGTGCGTTCAAACCCTGAACCAACAAGGATCTCCCTATGCTCATCAATGTGCAGGACTCGACGCTCGTCATCATCGACATCCAGGAACGGCTATTCCCCTCCATCGAAGGCCACACCGCGTTGGCCGAGCACAGCGCCTGGCTGATACAGGTAGCCCAGCGCGTCGGTGTTCCGGTATTGATCACGGAGCAATACAGCAAGGGCCTCGGCCCGACGATCGCAGCCCTGCGCGACGGTGTGAGCGACGAGGCGATCATCGAGAAGCTGCACTTTTCTGCCGCGCGCGACGGCGAGCTGTTCAAGCGCCCCGGTGGCGAGCGCAAGCAGTTCATCATCAGCGGCATCGAAACCCATATCTGCGTGCTGCAGACGGTGCTCGACCTGCTGGCTCGCGGTCATCAGGTGTTCGTCGTTGAAGAAGCGGTCGGCTCGCGCCGCGCCAGTGACAAGGCGCTTGGCCTGGCGCGCATGCAGCAGGCCGGTGCCAGCATCGTCTCCCGAGAAATGGTTGCCTTCGAGTGGATGGAACAGGCCGGGACCGACCTGTTCCGCTCGATCAGCCGCGAATTCATTCGCTGAGAGGAACACCCCCTGGCACGCGGTTGTGGTCCGACGCCAACTGACGGAGCGGCACGATGCAGGAAGAAATGAAGGTCTGGCTGGAATGGCTGGGCGAGCATGCCGAACTGGAGACGCTGGTCGCCAGCGCGGCGCTGATATTTGCGGCGTGGCTGGCCAACTGGGTGGTCAAGCGCATCCTGGTGAGCGGTCTGTACAAAATACTGCGCAGCACTCGCGAAACTCAGCTGCAGGACTTCGGCATCATTCGTCGGTTGTCCAACATCGTGCCGGCATTGGTGCTGTCGATTGGAGTAAATGCCGTTCCGGGCCTTCCGGAAGCAGCCGTCACCGTTGTACGCAATGTCTGCGGTGGTTTCATCGTGCTGACCATTGCCCTCGCTTTGGGTGCGTTGCTGGACATCATCAACATGATGTATCAGCGACGGGCCGATGCGCATGTGCACCCCATCAAGGGCTACCTGCAGGTCATCAAGATCGTGCTGTACGCGGTCGCCACCATCCTCATCATCGCCACCCTGATAGACCGCTCACCGCTGATCCTGCTGTCCGGCCTCGGGGCCATGGCGGCGGTCCTGATGCTGATTTTTCAAGACACCATTCTTTCATTAGTGGCCAGTGTGCAGATCACCTCCAACGACCTGATCCGAGTGGGCGACTGGGTGGAAATGCCGCAGCTCAACGTAGACGGCGATGTCATTGATATTGCCCTGCATACGGTGAAGGTGCAGAACTGGGACAAGACCGTAAGCAACATCCCGACCAAGCGTTTTATCAGCGATTCGTTCAAGAACTGGCGAGGCATGCAGGAAAGCGGCGGGCGGCGAGTCAAGCGCAGCCTGTTTCTGGATCAGCAAAGCGTGCACTTTCTGAGTAGCGAAGAATGTGAGCATCTGCATCGCTTCAATCTGCTGGATGAGTACCTTACCGAGAAACGCCGTGAGATCGATGCGTGGAACGCCAAGCTCGCGGAGCGCGGCAAGGAGCCGGTAAATACTCGACGGATCACCAATATCGGCAGTTTCAGAGCGTACGTGGAACGCTATCTGCGCAGCCATGGCGGTATCCATCAGGGTATGACGTTGATGGTGCGCCAGCTCAGCCCCACCGCTGACGGTTTGCCTCTGGAAGTCTACTGTTTCACCAACACCGTGGCCTGGACCCAGTACGAGGCGATCCAGTCAGACATCTTCGACCACCTGCTGGCGATCCTGCCTGAGTTCGGTCTGCGCGTGTTTCAGCACCCGAGCGGTGCGGATATGCGCGAAGGCTATGGCTCGGTCAGCCAGTTATTCAGCCGACCGATACCCGAGCCGCTCCAACCCGGCGACAATCGCAACGAAAGCCAGTCCCGGCACGGTTGATCGTCCGGGCAGTGAAGCATCAGGCCGTGATGTTCACTGCCCAGACGAGAGCCGTCAGAAGCTCATGTCGACCCGCGCCCAATAGGTGCGGCCCGGCTCATTGACGCGACGGGTTGCGTCAAGCCCGTAGTCGGCGAAGCCTGCGCTGCCAGCCAGGTTGAGATGCTCGCTGTAGGCTTTGTCCAGCAAATTGTCGACACCGGCGCTGAGCTTGAAATGCTGGTCCAAACGATAAGCAGCGTTGACCGCCAGCACACCGAAGCCGGCACTCTCGTCGAAGTCCTTGCCAACCACGGTGCCCTGATTTTCAGCGACCCGCCCCTGTGAAGCGACTACTCGCCAGAGCCCGCTGGTGCTCCAGTTTTC
>Ga0208645_1000109_pt1 | contig 131468 bp, 114 predicted proteins | sample VirMetDEL_Sep_01_FD_184519 | JGI IMG/M metagenome (GOLD analysis project Ga0208645, IMG submission 184519) | Aqueous microbial communities from the Delaware River and Bay under freshwater to marine salinity gradient to study organic matter... | ecosystem: Environmental > Aquatic > Marine >...
GTTGGTTACATCTTTGATTTCTCGCGGAGTAACTTGTGATGCTGATAATCTTGTTGACTATCAGTCTGACTCCACAAGCACCCACACGAATTGCTTGATTCAGTTGTTAAAGAGCGGTTGGTTAAGATCTTTCGTCTCAACCGAGGCGCGCATTCTACAGCAGCCTCATTTGCTGTCAAGTGATTATTTTCAGAAGTTTTCAAAGTTTCCTTTGTAACTTCAACCACTTGCGCTTCCGATCTCTCGTTAGCGGGAGGCGAATTCTACAGCGTTACACGCTGCTGTCAACACCTCTTTTTCTCCGCTTTCGACCGAGAAGATCGAAACGTTAATAGAGCCAAACAACCCTGCTCTACCAACTCCTTCCAGGCTTCGATGAACTGAAGCAGGCCGCTGTCGAATCTCGTGTAACTCTTTGTTTACCAAGGAGTTTTCCGTTTCGACTGCGCCGGAAGTGGGGCGAATTATAGACGTCCAGGATTTGCCGTCAACCTTTAATTTGGTTTTTCTATCAAACAGCGGAAAACCTCCAAATCCACTCTATATAGAAGGTAGAAAACCGATAATTGAGCAATATATTGCTCAGCGACACACACTTAAGCATCATAGGGCTCTTTGCTACTCAAATATGACCTCGGACGAACACCCCAATGACCACCTCCCCTCGCAGCCTGGCCTCGGCACTGTTTCCTGTCGGCCTGCTGTTGATCGCCATGGCTTCCATCCAGTCCGGCGCTTCGCTGGCCAAGACCATGTTCCCTATCGTCGGCGCTCAAGGCACCACCACGCTGCGCCTGATTTTCGCCAGCATCATCATGTTGCTGATATTGCGCCCATGGCGGGCCACGCTGACGGCCAAATCCCTGCGCACCGTGATTGTTTACGGAATGGCGTTAGGCGGCATGAACTTCCTCTTCTATATGTCGCTGCGCACAGTCCCTCTTGGTATTGCGGTAGCCCTGGAGTTCACCGGGCCGCTCGCCGTCGCCCTCTATGCATCGCGCCGCGCGGTGGACTTTCTGTGGATCGCCCTCGCGGTTGTCGGTCTTCTGCTGTTGATCCCCACGGGAGAAGCCAGCACGGGGATCGACCTGGTCGGTGCGGCTTATGCACTAGGCGCAGGTGTTTGCTGGGCGCTCTACATTCTGTTCGGCCAAAAGGCAGGGAATGACAACGGCGTGCAAACTGCTGCCCTCGGCGTCATGATCGCCGCCTTGTTCGTCGCACCGATCGGCATCGTTCATGCGGGCGCGGCATTGCTGACGCCTGCGCTGATTCCAGTTGCCATCGGCGTCGCCATCCTGTCCACGGCGCTCCCCTACACCCTGGAGATGGTCGCGCTGACTCGCCTGCCCGCCCGTACTTTCGGCACCTTGATGAGCATTGAGCCCGCATTCGGCGCGCTCTCGGGCCTGTTCTTCCTGCAGGAGCATTTGTCGCTCGCACAGTGGCTGGCCATCTCCTGCATTATCCTGGCCTCCGTTGGCGCCACGCTGACCATGCGAAACGAGGCCAAACCTCTAGTACCAGCCGATTAATCATCTTTGACGGTAACTCTGGTATTTGCCGCTCATTTGGGCCATGTTTAGGCCGCAAACAAATGTCATTCATGGAGAGTTTCGACAAGGACAGCGCGAACGCTACAATCGAGAGCGAGTAAAGCCAGCTTCAGGCAATTTTTTCGAAGCGGCTATTAAGGATGGGAATGAAGCGAATTTTGATACTGTTAATGGTCGTGGCCATTGCTGGCTGTGCCGCGACCACCAAGACAGAAGTGAAACGGGGCAAAAAAGGGCTGCATATCAACTGTTCCGGGCTGTCCTCCTCCTGGGACCAGTGCTACACCAGTGCAGTCAACTCATGCGGCGCCAAGGGCTACCGGGTTATCGCCAAGTCCGGTGACAACTCCGAAGAGCCTGGGGACTACCCCTTCGGCCTCAACCCTGCCGGCTACACCAGCCGGAGCATGATCGTCATCTGTAAATAGCGGCCCGAGCAGTCCACTTCCGACTGCTCCGCAGCGCCCACCGAACGCCTCGACCCCGCGCAGCCCTTCGCGACGCTGCGACCGGCCGCCTGCGCGTAAATCACAAGCGGCACTTGCCGAGCAGCGACCGATCAAATAGCCGCGGTGCGTACCTGCAACCACTCCAGCGCAGCGCCACTGAGCAATGGGCTCAAACGCTGACACACCTCGGCATGGTACGCATTGAGCCACTGGCGCTCCTCCGCCGTCAGCAACGACGGCTCCAGACAACGGGTGTCGATCGGGCACAAGGTCAGGGTTTCGAACTCAAGGAACTCACCGAACTCGGTCTTGCCCGCTTCGCGATTCAACACTAGGTTCTCGATACGCACGCCCCAACGCCCCGGACGGTAAGTACCCGGTTCAATGGAGGTGATCATGCCCGGCTGCATCGCGGTTTGCGGCGCAGTAGCGGCCTGGTAGGCGATGACCTGCGGACCTTCATGCACATTGAGGAAATAACCTACGCCGTGCCCCGTGCCATGGCCGTAGTCCACACCTTCGGCCCAGATCGGCGCGCGCGCGATGGCATCAAGCAGTGGCGACATAATGCCCTTGGGAAAATGAGCACGGGACAGGGCGATCACCCCCTTGAGCACGCGGGTGCAATCACGCTTCTGTTCATCACTCGGCGCTCCGATAGGCACCATCCGCGTGATATCGGTAGTACCGCCCAAGTACTGGCCACCCGAGTCGATCAGCAGCAGGCCATCGCCTTCGATCAGCGCATGCTCTTCTTCGGTGGCGTGGTAATGCGGCATCGCGCCATTGGCATTGAACGCAGCGATGGTGTTGAAACTCAGCGACACATAACCGGGACGGCGGGTACGTGCGGCCGTCAGGTGTTCGTCGATGGTCAGTTCAGTGATGCGTTCACGGCCCAGCGCACTCTCCAGCCAGGCGAAGAATTCGCACAAGGCCGCGCCATCCTGCTCCATGGCCAGGCGGATATGTTCCGCGTCGGCCAGGCTCTTGCGGGATTTGGCAAGCGTCGTCGGGTTCAGCCCTTCCACCAGCTTGACGCTGGCGTCCAGGTGTTCCAGCAAACCGGCGGTCACGCGTGCCGGATCAACCTGCACACTCGCGCCCGATGGCACCGCGCGCAGGGCATCGGCGACTTCGCTGTAATCGCGCAAGGTCACGCCATCCTGCTCAAGCACCGCCCGCAGCGCGGCATCGACTTTGCTCAGCGCCACAAACAGCGTGGCCTGTTGCGCATTGATCAGGGCGAAGGACACAAACACCGGGTTGAACGATACATCGGCACCGCGCAGGTTAAACAACCAGGCGATGTCATCCAGGGTGGCGATGAAGTGCCAGTCGGCGCCCTTTTCTTTCAAGCTGGCGCGCAGTGCAGCGAGTTTTTCGCCACGGCTGACGGTGGCCTGCGGTGGCAGGTGCTGGTAGATCGGCTGATTCGGCAACGCCGGGCGGTCGCTCCAGACTTCATTCAACAGGTCGATATCGGTACGCAGGCGAGCACCGCGCTCCGCCAGTTTACCGCCCAAGGTACGCGCCGACGCCACGGCCATTACCGCACCGTCGACCGCCACCACGGCGCCCTGCGGCGTCTGTTCGGCCAGCCACTCCAGCGGGCCAGGTTGCCCCGGCTGCAGCTTCACCAACTCGATACCGCTGCCCTTGAGTTCCTTGGTCGCTTGTTCCCAGTAGCGGCTGTCGGCCCAGACACCGGCGAAATCCGCGGTGACGATCAGCGTCCCCACCGAGCCGTGGAAGCCCGACAACCATTGACGCCCCTGCCAGTAGCCCGGCAAGTATTCGGACAGGTGCGGGTCAGCGGACGGCACCAGCAAGGCATGAATGCCTTCGCGGCGCATCAATTCACGGGTATGCGCCAGGCGCTGGGGAACCGTTCCATGGGTCAAAGGCTGCGTACTCATTGTGTCTCCTGCTAACCACGAATAATTGTTATGGATTACGAATGAAGAATCAGACCGCCCAGAACGCCGGCGCACTGGCAAGGGCGGCCTTGATCAACTGCACGGCCTGGTCGATATCCTGCTCGGTGGTGAACCGCCCCAGGCTCAAGCGAATGGTTCGACCGGCGCTGCGGGCATCATGCCCCAGCGCCAGCAGCACATGGGAGGGCGCATTGCTCGCCGAATTGCAGGCCGAGGTGGCGGAAAAAGCAATGCCCGCACTCAAGGCCGCGGCGTTGAACTCGCCTTCACCGAAGGTGAGGCTGAGGGTGTGGGGAATGCGCTGGGTGGCGCTGCCATTGAGACGCACACCGGCGACCGACGCCAGTTGATCGAGCAAACGCTGGCGCAAGGCCACGATCGCCGCCTGCTCTTCACTGAACGCCTGCGCCGCCAAGGCGAACGCCGCGCCCATGCCCGCAATCTGGTGGGTTGCCAGTGTACCGGAGCGCAAGCCGCCCTCGTGGCCACCGCCGTGAATCTGCGCCAACACCTTCCGCTGCGCCCGCGGCCCGACATACAGCGCGCCGATCCCCTTGGGGCCATACACCTTGTGCGCGGAAAACGACATCAAATCCACCGGCCATTGCGCCAGGTCGATCGCCACCTTGCCCGCACCCTGTGCCGCGTCCACATGCAACAACGCGCCGTGTTCACGCACCCGCGCGCCAATGGCGAGGATGTCGTTGAGGGTGCCCAACTCGTTGTTCACCAACATCAGCGATACCAGGAAGGTGTCCTCACGCAGTGCTTCACTCACCGCCTCGGCACTGATCAACCCATCGGCGTCCGGCGCCAGGTAGGTCACCGCCACTCCGGCCTCCTGCATCTGCCGCGCGGTGTCCAGCGTAGCCTTGTGCTCGATCTGGCTGGTGATGATATGCCCACCCGCCAAGCCCCGCGCTTGAGTCACCCCCTTGATCGCGAGGTTGCTGGACTCCGTCGCGCCGGACGTCCAGACGATCTGCTCCGGCTCGGCACCGACCAACTCGGCCACCTGGCGACGCGCCTGTTCAACCGTTTGCCGGGCCGCTTGGCCGAAGGCGTGGGAACTGGACGCAGGGTTACCGAAATTGGCGTGCAAGCCCAGACACTCGACCATCACCTGGATGACCCGCTCGTCCACCGGGGTGGTGGCGGCGTAGTCGAAATACAACGGACGTTTATTCATAACCTTAGGGACTCGCAGAGCAGGTTCCCGAGAGCAACGTCTCAGGGGCATCGACCGGAACAGAGGTCGTCAGGTTTACCCGATCGAATGCCATTAAAAAAGGACCACTTGACGTAAATGTGCGTAGGAACGCTCCTGAAATTCAGCTTAACAGGCTGACATAGCGCCATGGCAAACAAAAAGCCCGAGGCTTCTTGAGAAACCTCGGGCTTTTTGCCACTGAGCACCGGCTCAACTGGGGCGGCCATGCAGGGTCACATTACGTTCGGCGTTCATTTCGCCCTGGTGAGCAAAACTGAAAGGTTGTTGTGCCTGACCGGTCAGGGCAGCCCGCTGGCGTTGATATTCGTCAAACGACAAGCCGCGACGGCTCAACGCCTCCAGCGCCAGTTCCCGGGTTTCTTGCGCCGTGTAAGGGCGTAATTCAGGCGAAGGATGGGTCGCACAACCGGCAACGACAGAAGTGACGAGTAATAAGGAAACAGCAAAAAATCGGTTCATGGCGACGGCTCTGCGAAGAAGGTCTCAAGTCAATGAACACAGGCTACTCCCGACCCTGGACAGTGAAAAATCACCATCCGTGATAGTCGCTATCACCCGTCGCCACACCCTCATCAGCGCCACCTTTATATTCCTTTAAGATCTATAAATATAGAAATACGTTCATTTACGGAATAACCATAACCCTCTATAAATGGCTCCACGCGAATTCGACACTGTTCGCCAGGCAACTGTTGCGCAGGCAACAGCCATTCAACAAAACACCAGGCAGACAACAGCAACGTTTTTCAGCAGTGAGCCCGCAGCCCAGGCGGATCAAGGCCTGCAGCCGTTGGTACAGCTCTTGCTCAGACCGGCTCACTTCCCCTGCTATGCCACTGTTGAAAAAGGAACTGTTGATGACCCGTCCCCTGAATGTCGTTGCCCTCTCCGGCGGAACCTGGCGCCCGTCCCGTACCCTGGTGTTGACCCAGGCCGTGCTGGCCGAACTGGCGACGTTGTTGCCGATCCAGACGACCCTGATCGAACTCGGTGACATCGCCCGGCCACTGGGCGGCGCACTGTCGCGCGATGAGTTGCCGGCCGAGGTCGAATCCCAACTGTTGGCCATCGAACAGGCCGACTTGCTGATCGTCGCCGCACCGGTCTATCGCGGTTCTTATCCAGGCCTGCTCAAGCATCTGTTCGACCTGGTTGGCCTCAACTCGCTGATCGACACCCCTGTGCTGCTGGCCGCCACCGGCGGCAGCGAACGTCACGCGCTGGTACTCGATCACCAGTTGCGCCCGCTGTTCAGCTTCTTCCAGGCCCTGACCTTGCCGATCGGCGTATACGCCACCGAAGCCGATTTCACCGATTACCAAATCACCAACGAAGCCTTGAAAGGCCGTATTCGCCTTGCGGCAGAACGCGCAGCCCCTTTGTTCGCCGCGCACGCCCCCTCACTGTTGAAAATCGCTTAAGGATTCGTCATGGATGTTTTCTGGTTTCTGCCCACTCATGGCGACGGTCATTACCTGGGCACCACCCAAGGTGCCCGTCCGGTCACCCTCAATTATCTGAAGCAAGTCGCCCAGGCCGCTGACAGCCTTGGCTACTACGGCGTGTTGATTCCTACCGGGCGTTCGTGCGAAGACTCCTGGGTAATCGCCTCGGCGCTGGTGCCGCTGACAGAACGCTTGCGCTACCTGGTGGCAATTCGCCCTGGCATCATCTCGCCCACAGTGTCGGCGCGCATGGCGGCGACCCTGGATCGCCTGTCCAACGGCCGCCTGCTGATCAACGTCGTGACCGGCGGCGACCCCGACGAAAACCGCGGCGACGGCAGCTTCCTCGACCACCGCGAACGCTATGAAGTCTCCGACGAATTCCTCAAGATCTGGCGCCGCGTATTGCAGGGCGAATCGGTGGACTTCGAAGGCAAACACCTGCGTGTGCAGAATGCCAAGGCACTTTACCCACCGGTGCAGAAGCCTTACCCGCCGCTGTACTTCGGCGGTTCCTCCGACGCCGCCCACGACCTCGCCGCCGAACAGGTGGACGTGTACCTGACCTGGGGCGAACCACCCGCCGCCGTCGCCGAAAAGCTCGCGGATGTACGTGAACGGGCCGCGCGCCACGGGCGGACCGTGAAGTTCGGCATCCGCCTGCATGTGATCGTGCGCGAGACCGAAGAGGACGCCTGGAAAGCCGCCGACAAACTGATCGAACACATCAGCGACGAGACCATCGCCGCCGCGCAAAAATCCTTCTCGCGCTTTGATTCCGAAGGCCAGCGCCGCATGGCCGCCTTGCACGACGGGCGCCGCGACAACCTGGAAATCGCCCCCAACCTGTGGGCCGGTGTCGGCCTGGTCCGTGGCGGTGCCGGCACGGCGCTGGTAGGCAACCCGCGGCAAGTGGCCGAGCGGATCAAGGAATACGCGGATTTGGGCATCGAGAGTTTCATCTTTTCCGGCTACCCGCACCTCGAAGAAGCCTATCGCTTCGCCGAGTTGGTGTTCCCGCTATTGCCGGAACCCTACGCCAGCCTGGCCGGGCGCGGTGTCACCAATCTCACCGGACCGTTTGGCGAGATGATTGCCAATGATGTGCTGCCGGCCAAGGCCTGAGAATGCTGAGATCGCACCGTTGATCTGCATTGCCCAATAGACAGCACACGGCATTAGAGCCCTATGAGGAACACCGCGTGACAGCCAACCCCCACAGCGTCCTGCCCTCACCTTTGCAGACCGCCAGACAGCTCGCCGCCGAATTCGCCCTCACCGCCGTCGAACGCGACGAGCGCGGCGGCACGCCAAAAACCGAACGGGATGCCCTGCGCCAAAGCGGTCTGCTGGCCCTGAGCATTCCCACTCAATACGGCGGCCTTGGTGCGCGCTGGAGCGACACCCTGGCCATCGTGCGTGAATTCGCCAAGGTCGACAGCTCCATCGCTCATGTCTTCGGTTTTCACCACCTGATGCTCGCTACGGTGCGCCTGTTTTCGCGGCCGGACCAATGGCAGCCGTGGTTCGAACAGACCGCACGCAAAAACTGGTTCTGGGGCAACGCCCTCAACCCGCTGGACACGCGCACGCAGGTCAAGGATTTCGGCGGTTGGCGTGAGTTCTCCGGCAAGAAGAGCTTCTGCTCCGGCGCCAGCGACTCGGAAATGCTGATCGCCTCGGCGGTGGATGAGAGCGCCGGCGGCAAGTTGCTGATCGCCGCCATCCCCAGCGGGCGCAGCGGCATCACCTTGCACAACGACTGGAACAATATCGGCCAGCGCCAGACCGACAGCGGCAGCGCCAGTTTCGAACGGGTGCGCGTCGAGGAGTCGGAATTGCTGCTCGACCCGGGCCCTCTGAGCACACCGTTCGCCTGCCTGCGCCCACTGATCGCACAGTTGACCTTCACGCACATGTTCCTCGGCATAGCCGAAGGTGCCTTTGATGAAGCGCGCAACTACACCCTCACCGAAACCCGTGCGTGGCATAAATCCACCGCCGAGGATGTGCGCCAAGACCCTTACGTGCTGCACCACTACGGCGAATTCTGGGTGGCCCTGCAAGGTGTGCGCCTGTTGGTGGAACGCGCCGCCGCGCTGCTCGATCAAGCCTGGGCCCAGGGGCCGAACCTCAGCGAAAACGAACGCGGCCAACTAGCCATCGCCATCGCCACCGCCAAGGTCGCCGCCAGCCGCCAGGGCCTGGAGTTGTGCAGCCGCCTGTTTGAAGTCACCGGCGCGCGCTCCACCCATGCGTCACTGCGCCTGGACCGGCACTGGCGCAACCTGCGCACGCAAAGCCTGCACGACCCGGTGGACTACAAACTCCACGAACTGGGGGACTGGGCGTTGAACCAGTCCCTGCCGACTCCTACGTTCTATTCATAAAGAGGTGCCCATGCAGCTTTTAACCTTACCGCCCTCGCCCGCCCTCGCCACCTCGATCCGCGCCACGGCCCAGGTCTTCGAAGACCCGAAATCCCAGGCACTGCTCGACCATATCCAGCAAGTGGCGCCCAGCGAAGCCAGCGTGTTGATCATCGGCGAAACCGGGACCGGTAAAGAGCTGGTGGCGCGCCACATTCATAACCTCAGCGCACGACGCAACCGGCCCTTCGTGGCGGTGAACTGCGGGGCGTTTTCCGAATCGCTGGTGGAAGCCGAGCTGTTCGGCCATGAAAAAGGCGCCTTCACCGGCGCCCTCAGCGCCAAGGCCGGCTGGTTCGAAGAGGCCGACGGCGGCACCTTGTTCCTCGATGAGATCGGTGATTTGCCGATGGCGATCCAGGTCAAATTATTGCGCGTACTGCAAGAGCGGGAGGTAGTGCGCCTGGGTTCGCGCAAGAGCATTCCCATCGATGTGCGCGTGCTTGCGGCGACCAACGTGCAGCTGGAAAAAGCCATCAACGCTGGGCACTTCCGTGAAGACCTCTACTACCGTCTCGACGTGGTCAGCCTGGAACTCAGCCCGTTGCGCGAGCGTCCCGGCGATATCCTGCCGCTGACCCGACACTTCATCGAAGCCTACAGCCAGCGCCTGGGCTACGGCCCGGTCACCATCAGCCGCGAGGCCGAACACAAGCTGAAAAACTACAGCTGGCCAGGCAATATCCGCGAGCTGGAAAACGTGATTCACCACACCTTGCTGATCTGCCGCAATGGCGTGATCGAACGCGACGATTTACGCCTGTCGAACCTGCGCATCGAGCGTCAGGACGACAGCCCGCACGGCACCGACAACAGTGCCGAAGCCTTGCTGGAACGGGCCTTTCAAAAGCTGTTCGAGGAACAGGCCGGTGCCCTGCATGAAAAAGTCGAGGACGCGTTGCTGCGTGCCGCCTACCGCTTCAGCCACTACAACCAGGTCCACACCGCCAACCTGCTGGGCCTGAGCCGCAACGTCACACGCACGCGCCTGATCAAGATCGGCGAACTGGCGGTGAACAAGCGCCGTCCGGGGGAAAACGTTCAGGGTGAGCGCATGCTGCACCTATCCATTTAAACGGCAGTGCAACGCATTGTCATGGCTGCGCTCGAAACTGTGCAGCACCTGGAACGAACCGAAGGTCACGGCCGTGGCCTGGTGGGCGCGTATCAGTGTCCAGAAATCTTCCTCGCCGTGCTCAACGCACTGGAAGGCCGCCTCGCCGTCCTCGCGTGAGCGCCATTGCAGATAATTGAGTACCCGCCGCCCGTCATCGCTGACCTGCACACTCGCATTGAGAAAGCCGCCGTGCCCTTGGGCCAGGCGCTCGCTCTGGATGGACAATGCCGCGACCAGGGCGAGCTGTTGCTGGGGCTCGACCTGAAACTCGATCAATTGAGTGAAACTGCGATTCTTCTCTGATACCTGCATGAACACTCCCCTTTCTCTGTAGGCAGAATCTTGTGATTCGATACCACGCAGGGTAAAACCTCTAGTTAAGTCAAGGTCAAGGGTTAATCCGGAGTTTTTCATGGTTACCAAGGAGCTTACTGTTGGCCAACTGTCGGCCCGCAGCGGCGTGGCGGTCACGGCCCTGCATTTCTACGAAACCAAGGGGCTGATCAAAAGCAATCGCAATGCCGGCAACCAGCGGCGCTACCCGCGCGATGTACTGCGCCGGGTGGTGGTGATCAAGATCGCCCAGCGCCTGGGGATTCCGCTGGCGACGATTGGTGAAGCGTTGCAGGCCCTGCCGGATGGACGCACGCCGACGGCTAAAGATTGGCAGCGTTTGTCGGCATCGTGGCGGGCAGACCTGGACGAGCGCATCAACAAGCTGATGCTCCTGCGCGACAAGCTCAATGGCTGTATTGGCTGTGGATGTCTGTCGCTGGAAGCCTGCCCGTTGCGCAATCAGGGCGACCTGCTCGGTGAGCGGGGGCCGGGGGCTCAGTTGTTGGAGCCCAGCTGAAAAACCGCTCCCTGTGGGAAGTGTTCACCTTAAACCCCAGGGACAGCGCCGCGCCCTGAACCCCGTGATGTCGCTGCGGCTGGCGCCCGCCGCAGCACTGATGGCGGAACGATCTGCCTGTTCACTGTTGCCTGGGCAACACCTCGTCGGTTGCCCGCAAGCCACGGCTGGCATGGCCTATAGTGAAAGGGCCGTCCCTTCATAAACACAATTCAGGGAGAATGATATGAGCGTAAAACCTATTCCCGAGGGCTATCACAGCATCACGCCCTACCTGGGCGTCGAAAAAGCCGCCGAAGCCATCGAGTTCTACAAAAAAGCCTTCAACGCCACGCAAGTCATGCGCCTGGACATGCCCGATGGCAAGGTCGGCCACGCTGAACTGCGTATCGGAGACTCGGCGATCATGCTCGCCTCGCCCTGCGGTGAAATGGCCTTCGGTAGCCCGCGCGATGGCCACACCAGCGTCGGCCTGCATTTATATGTGGACGATGTCGACGCGCAGTATCGACAAGCGGTCGCAGCCGGCGGCCTGTCCATTTCCGAACCCAAGGACCAGTTCTACGGCGACCGCTCCGCCACGCTGAGAGATCCGTTCGGTCATGTGTGGTTCCTCGCCTCCCGCAAGGAGAATCTGAACGAAGCACAAATCCGCCAGCGCGCCGAAGCGCTGTTCAAGCAAGGCTGAGCCTGGGAGCGGGCTTGCTCGCGATGGCGGGCAGGCCCGCTGCCACTGTTTGATCGAGGGTCGGCTTGAGACGGGGGCTGCCCAGCACCGAGGCCTCAGCGCCACGAATGTGAATCTGAAACATTTGCTTTCATATCTGGGTTAGGGATTTCTCATTCTCATCCGTCTTAACTTAGATACAGCCTGTCGCGTCAGCAAAAGCTACGACTGGCCTTTTCCGGGCCCTCATTGCCCCCCTCCGATCAAGACTCCCATTCACATGTCGAAGAAGTCGCGCTCAAAACTCTGGTTTCTCGTACACAGCTGGCTGGCATTACCCATCTGGTTTTTTGTACTGATCGTCTGCGTCACCGGCACCCTGGCGGTGGTCAGCCAGGAAATCGTCTGGCTGGCCAACCCGGAAATCCGCGCCAGCAAGCCGTCGGACGACGCCGAACCGCTGAGCTATGACCAGGTGATCAACGCCATCAAACGCGCAGAGCCCCTGGTGATCGTGCAATCCATCATCCGCCCGGACGAGACGCACTTCGCCCTGAGTGTCACCCTCAGCTACCCCGACGGGCGCTCGGTGGAGGTCTATGTCAACCCTTACACCGGGGCGATCCAGGGCATCAGCCCGGCGTTCGACTTCAAACAATTCACCCGCGCCCTGCACGGCTGGTGGCTGGTGCCATTCACCAATGGGTTCAGTTGGGGCTGGTACCTGGTCTCCGCGCTCGGCCTGCCGTTGCTGGCGTCGTTGATCACCGGGCTGGTGGTGTACAAGCGCTTCTGGAAGGGCTTTTTGCGCCCGACCCTGCGCATCCGCCATGGCGCGCGAATCTTCTGGGGCGACTTCCATCGCCTGAGCGGTATCTGGTCGATCTGGTTCATCGCGGTCATTTCCATCACCGGCACCTGGTTCCTGATTCAGGCGATCCTGGGGGATAACCAGATTTCCATCTCCAGCGAGCCCATCGTGCCGGTGATCGCCCGGGAGAACGTGCCGACGTCCGCCCCCGGCGTGCCGGCGCCGATGATTGCCCTGGACGACGCGATCGAAATCGCCAGCCAACGGATTCCGGGGCTGGAGACCAGCTTCGTGTTCCTGCCACTCAATGCCTACAGCCATCTGCAGATCGGCGGGCGGGGCTGGTACCCGTTGATGTTCCAGACCGCGCAGATCAACCCCTACACCGGCGAAGTGGCGGTTTCGCACCTGCTGTCCAACCGCTCGACGCTGGAGTTCGTCACCGAGTCCATGCGCCCGCTGCACACCGGCGACTTTGGCGGGCTGTGGATCAAGCTGATCTGGGCATTCTTCGGCCTGGTGTTGAGCATGATGGTGTTGAGCGGCCTGCTGATCTGGACCAAACGCACCGCCCTGGCCACCCTCCATGCCCTCAAGCGCAGCCACAAGGCGCCGCGCCAGGCGGCAGCGGTCGCGGCCCTGCAGGCTGAAATGACGGAGGGCAACCAATGAGCAAGGTCGCTGCCGCAACGCCTTCGCCACTGCGCGCCGTGTGGCTGAAATGGCGGTTCCACCTTAACGTCCTGCTGTTGCTGGTGCCCCTGGGCTTCATGCCCAAGTACTTTGCCGACGCCGCGCTGTTTCGCGGTGACAGCGGCATCGGCGAGCGGGTGGCCGGCGAGGTGCAGGTCGGGCCCTGGAGCCTGACCCTCGCCGAGTTCCGCAACGAAGGCCCGCGCCCGGACCCGGCCGGCCCGATGAAATTTTTCAATGCCGCCCTGTGCGCCAACTGCGCCGAGCAGGTCAAGGCAACCTACCTGCGTATCGGCAAACCGCGCAGCCTGCGCGCCGCCGGGGTGATCTTCTTCGGCACGCCGTACCGCATGGGCGCGCTGCTGCCGGTGCCCGAGCGCACGCCGGCCGACGCCGAACTGTGGGTCACCATGGAAGGCTGGGACGGCACGATGCACCAGGGTTCCATTGCGCTGAGCCAGGCCTCGCCTGCCACCATTGCCTGGCTGAACAAGCAAGGAGTCAAACCATGACATTGATACGCCTGAGCCGCGCCTGCGCCACGTTGTTGCTGTGCGCCGGTTTCTGTCCCACAGCCGTGGCCCACAACCCGATGTGCGAATGCAAGGAAATCCCCGGCGAACAGATCCAATGCACCGGCGGTTTTTCCGACGGCAGCGGCGCCCCCGGCGTGACCCTGGATGTGATCGGCTACGACGAAACCATCCTCGTGCCCGGCAAGCTCGGCGCGGACTCGACCCTGACCTTCAAGAAGCCCTCAGCCGAGTTCTACGTGCTGTTCGATGCCGGCCCCGGTCACGTCGTTGAAATCGACCAAGCGGATATCCCGTCCCAATGAGTACGACACAGGTGGTACGCCCAGCCGGGGCCGGGCACGAAACCCTCTATGTCCTGCTGCTGTGCCTGATCATCCTGGCGGTGGCCGGTACGGTGGTGGCCCTGCACGGTGAAACCCAGGCCGTGGTTGCCGTGCCCAGCCACCAGTTGGACGCGCGCCGCGACCTCAGCGCCGCCGAGCAAGGCATCTACGCCGACCTGCGCGTGACCCTGGATGAAATCCACTGGCTGCAGCAGGCACACAGCGTGCTGCCGACGCCCGCGCAACTGGCCGAAGAAGGCTTTGCGCCCTTTGCCCAGGACGCCAGCTCGGTCAGCCGTGGCGATCATCGCTGGCAGTTGCTGGCGCCGTCGGCCTACCTCGGCGTGAGCCAGGCGCCGGCCACCAGCGGCTCGCTGCTGATGCGGGTAACGGGCGCCGAGCCGGACATCTGGCTCAACCGCCGCCCAGACCTGGCCGCCCCCGCCGACCTCACCGACCAGGCGCTGATCGCGGCCGGCTGGCAGCAAGTGGTCGCGCAATTCGACGCCGGCGTGACCCGCCAGCACCGTCACTGACCGAGAAGACCGAGTGCCCATGTCTATTTCATCGCCCCTTGTACGCCTGCTGCTGGTCAGCCTGATCAGCCTGCTGCTCGCTCCGCTGGCCAACGCCGAGGCAGCCAAGCGCCTGCGGATCGGCATCACCCTGCATCCTTACTACAGCTACGTCGCCAACATCGTCGGCGACAAGGCCGAGGTGGTGCCGCTGATTCCGGCCGGTTTCAACCCACATGCCTACGAACCGCGCGCCGACGACATCAAGCGCATCGGCACCCTGGATGTGATCGTGCTCAACGGGGTCGGCCACGACGATTTCGCCGACCGCATGATCGCCACCAGCGAGCGGCCGGACATCCCGGTGATCGAAGCCAACGCCAACGTGCCGCTGCTGGCCGCCACCGGCAACGCCGCGCGCGGCGCCGGCAAGGTGGTCAACCCGCACACCTTCCTGTCGATCAGTGCCTCGATTGCCCAGGTCAACAACATCGCCCGCGAACTGGGCAAGCTCGACCCGGACAACGCCAAGACCTACACCCAGAACGCCCGCGCCTACGGCAAGCGCCTGCGGCAGATGCGCGCCGAGGCCCTGGCCAAGCTGACCCGCGCGCCCAACCCGGACCTGCGCGTGGCCACGGTCCACGCAGCCTACGACTACCTGCTGCGCGAGTTCGGCCTGGAAGTCACCGCCGTGGTCGAGCCGGCCCACGGCATCGAACCCAGCCCGAGCCAGTTGAAGAAAACCATCGATGAATTGCGCGCCCTGGATGTGAAAGTGATCTTCTCGGAGATGGATTTCCCGTCCACCTACGTCGAGACCATCCAGCGTGAATCCGGGGTCCGGCTGTACCCGCTGTCGCATATCTCCTACGGCGAATACAGCGCTGAAAAGTACGAAGTGGAAATGACCGGCAACCTCAACACGGTGGTGCGGGCGATTCAGGAGTCGGGGGCATGACGGCGGCGCAACGCTTGAGCATGGTCAGCGTCGGCCCGACGATCGACTTCGACAAGGTGTCGCTGACCCTGGGCCGCACCGTGATCCTCGATGACGTGAGCTTCCAGGTGCAGCCAGGCAGCATCCATGCACTGGTGGGCCCGAACGGTGGCGGGAAAAGCTCGCTGATCAAAACGCTGCTGGGGCAAACGCCGCACCAGGGGCAACTGCGCCTGACGTGGCCGGACACGCCCGGCACCATTGGTTATGTGCCCCAGGCGTTGGAGTTCGACCGCGGCCTGCCGATGACCGTGGATGACTTCATGGCGGCGATGTGTCAGCGGCGCCCGGCGTTTCTCGGGCTGTCCAGGCATTACGCCGGCGCCATCGGCGAGGCCCTGGAGCGGGTCGGCCTGCAGGACAAACGCAAACGGCGCATGGGCGCGTTGTCGGGCGGTGAACGTCAGCGCGTGCTGCTCGCCCAGGGGCTGATCCCGGCCCCGCAATTGCTGGTGTTGGATGAGCCGATGTCGGCCCTTGATGAAGCCGGTATCCAGGTGTTCGAACGTCTGCTCAATGACTGGCGCCGCGCCGGGATCACCGTGCTGTGGATCGAGCACGACCTGGACGCCGTGGGCCGCCTCGCCGACCGCGTCACCGGCCTGAACCGCCGCGTGCTGTTCGACGCCACACCCAAAGCGGCACTGACCCCGGATCGCCTGCTGACCCTGTTCTCCACCCATCCTCGGAGCCTGGCGCCATGAGTTATGAAGCGTTTCGCCTGATGGTCCAGGGCTGGGCCTCTTCCGGTTACCTGCCGGAGGCGCTGGCCTATGGTTTTGTGGTCAACGCCCTGCTCGCCGGCCTGCTGATCGGCCCGGTGCTGGGCGGCCTGGGGACGCTGGTGGTGGTCAAACGCTTTGCGTTTTTCTCCGAAGCGGTCGGCCATGCCGCGCTGACCGGCGTGGCCGTGGGCATTCTGCTCGGCGAACCCTACACCGGGCCCTATGGCGCGCTGTTCGGCTACTGCCTGCTGTTCGGCATCCTGCTCAATTACCTGCGCAACCGCACCGGCCTGGCGCCGGATACCTTGATCGGCGTGTTCCTCTCGGTGTCCCTGGCGTTGGGCGCAAGCCTGCTGTTGATACTGGCGGGCAAGATCAACGTTCACATCCTGGAAAACGTGCTGTTCGGCTCGGTGTTGACGGTCAATGGCAACGACCTGCTGGTGCTGGCGATTGTCGGTTCGCTGGTGATGGCCCTCGCCCTGCCGCTGTACAACCGCATCATGCTCGCCAGCTTCAACCCGCAATTGGCGGCGGTACGCGGGGTGGCGGTGAAGACCCTGGATTACCTGTTCGTGATCCTGGTGACATTGATCACCGTCGCAGCGGTCAAGGTCATCGGGGCGATCTTGGTGGGCGCGCTGCTGGTGATTCCGGCGGCGGCGGCACGCTTGCTGAGCCAGTCGCTCAAAGGCTTCTTCTGGGTCTCCGTGGCGATTGCCACCGTCAGCACGTTGTGCGGCATCCTGCTGCCGATCATCTTCGACCTGCCCATCCCCTCCGGCGCCGCGATCATCCTGGTCGCCGGTATCGCCTTCGCCCTCGCCGCCATCGCGCGCGGCACCGTGCCCAGCCTCAAAGGGAATCTTGGATAATGCACCCTGTCTTTCGCTCACTGGCCTTGGCCATCGCTTGCCTGACCAGCGCGTCGGCGCTGGCCGTCGACGGTTTTGATCCGAAGAGTTTCAAAGTCAACCAAGGCCTGGGCCACGCCGCGCTGACCAAAGCGAAAAAACCTGTGAAGGTCCTCGCCTCGTTGCCCATTACCTATGGCCTGGCGGAGCTGCTGCTTAAAGGCAGCGACGTACAGCTCGAACGCGCCGCGCCGGCCAACCTGCCCGGTTCGCGGCAGGTGTCCTACTTCACCGGCCGTGGCGCGCCGGCCTTGAGCACGTTGGCGATGGATGCCGATGCCGTCATCGGCTTGCGTTCGCTGTGGGCCGATGACCCGCTGTACCCGGTGGCGCGACGCAGCAATATCCGCATCGTCGAAGTGGACGCCGCGCGCCCGGTGGACGGTGGCCTGCCGGGGATCGCGGTGCAACCGGGTGTCAGCGATGGCTTGAACAGCCAGCCGTGGCAATCGAGCAACAATATGGGGCGCATGGCCGATGTGATGGCCGCCGACCTGAGCCGCCTGGCACCGGGCGCGAAGGCGCAAATCGACGCGAACCTGGCCGCCCTCAAGCTGCGCCTGCTCAAGCTCACCGCCGACAGCGAAGCACGGCTGGCCCAGGCGGATAACCTGAGCGTGGTCAGCCTGAGTGATCACTTTGCGTATCTGCTCGGCAGCTTGAACCTGGAAGTGCTCGACACCGACGCACGCCCAGATGCCGACTGGACGCCCGAGGCCTTACAGCAACTGAGCAGCCGCCTGAAGGACCACGAGGTGGCCGTGGTGCTGCACCATCGCCCGCCAAGCGCGGCGGTGCAAACCGCGGTGACGGCCGGGGGCGCGCAACTGCTGGTCTTGAACGTCGACGGCGCCGACCCGGTGACGGCGTTGGAAAGCAATGTGGATCAACTGATCAAGACGCTGAGCCCATGACATCCACGCCCACGTGGATGGCATCATGCCGCCAGAACTCCAGGTCACAGTCAATCAAACGCTGATGCTGGTCATAGTTGACCCGGGCGATACGCAAGCCCGGGCTGCCCACCGACACGCGCAACGCGGCGGCGGCTTCCACCGGCAGTGAGGTCGGCACAATCTCGAAGCGTACCCGCCCGTAGTGCAAATCGTACTTGCGCGCATACAGCTCGGTCATCGACTGGTTCAGGTCGCAGGCCAGAATCCCGGGGAAATACTGCGGGTTCAGGTAGTGCTCCACATACAACACCAGGCGCTCATCGATCCTGCGCCGGCGGCAGATCTGGATCACGCTGGACAGCGCCGGCAATTGCAGCCACGCACACACCGCCGCCGATGCCGGTTGCAGCCGCGCGCTGATCACCTCGGTCGACGCCACGCGGCCCTGGTCGTTGACCATTGCGTGAAAGTGGCTGCGCTGCATCAGGTTGTAGGCCAGGCGCGGCGGCGAGACAAACCAGCCACGGCGCTCCTCGCGATAGATCTGGCCTTGGGCCTCCAGTTGTAACAAGGCTTCCCGCACCGTAATCCGGGTGGTACCAAACAACTCGCTGAGCTTGCGCTCGGCGGGCAGTTTGCTGGCTGGCGGCAAAAGGCCATGGTCGATCTGCTCTTGCAGCGCCAGGCCGATGGATGTCACCGCCTTGATTGCCTCATCACGCATCAACGTTACCTATCTGGACTAGACCAGCACCGTTCAGGTGCATAAACCGCTCATTAAATGGGCTTGTATTACTGCATGCCAGCCTAGGCATTACAGATGACCGACAGATGACAACCCCGGTCGAGCCTCGTGACAAACCTTGCAATCCGTCGGCCAAGTCCAAGGCCTGCGGGCGCTTGGGCATGGTCTACGCTAAACCTGCGCCGAGCGACATCGGCGCTTCAAAAACGACATCGACATGAAACTGTCATCCATCCCGCCTAGATTGGCTCAGGTATTGCTGACCTAGACCAACACCACCGCTAACGTTCATATAAAACGCCGCGTTGAAAACGCCCAAAGGAGCTTCGGATGAAACAGCTTTTCCTGGCATCACTGTTAGGCTCGACCATTGCCATGTGCACCGCCGCCATGGCCGCTGATACCGATCTAAAAACGCTCGAAGCCGCCGCAAAAGCGGAAGGCGCCGTCAACAGCGTCGGCATGCCCGATGACTGGGCCAACTGGAAAGGCACCTGGGATGACCTGGCCAAGACCTACGGCCTCAAGCACATCGACACCGACATGAGCTCGGCCCAGGAAATCGCCAAGTTCGCCGCCGAGAAAGACAACGCCAGTGCCGATATCGGCGACGTCGGCGCGGCCTTCGGCCCGATCGCGGTGAAACAGGGCGTGGTCCAGCCTTACAAACCAAGCACCTGGGCCCAGGTCCCGGATTGGGCGAAAGATAAAGACGGCAACTGGGCGCTGGCCTACACCGGCACCATCGCCTTTATCGTCAACAAAAAGCTGCTGCACGGCTCGGACGTACCAACCAGCTGGGCTGACTTGAAGAGCGGCAAATACAAGGTCTCCATCGGTGACGTGAGCACCGCCGCCCAAGCCGCCAACGGTGTGCTGGCCGCCGCCATCGCCAACAAGGGCGACGAGAAAAACCTGCAGCCGGCCCTGCTGATGTTCGCCGACATCGCCAAGCAAGGTCGCCTGTCCCTCGCCAACCCGACCATCGCCACCATGGAAAAGGGCGAAGTGGAAGTCGGCGTAGTCTGGGATTTCAACGGTTTGAGCTACAGAGCCAAGATGGCCAACCCGGATGACTACGTGGTGCTGATCCCATCGGACGGTTCGGTGATTTCCGGCTACACCACCATCATCAATAAATACGCCAAGCACCCGAACGCCGCCAAACTGGCCCGCGAATACATCTTCAGCGACGCCGGCCAGATCAACCTGGCCAAGGGCAATGCGCGGCCGATTCGCGCCGAACACCTGACGTTGCCGAAGGAAGTGCAGGACAAGCTGCTGCCGAACGAGCAATACAAGCACGTCACCCCGATCAAGGATGCCGACGCCTGGGAGAAGAGCTCCAAGGCACTGCCGCAGAAGTGGCAGGAAGAAGTCATCATCAATATGCAGTAATGCCTGAGCTGTAGATGCGGTCAGTGTGGGAGCAGGCTTGCCTGCTCCCACATTTGTTCCGGTCCCAACCGCAAACCCGATCCAAACCCATCTGTTGCGGAGCGTCTCCCCCTATGAAGCACAACGTCATCCTTGTGGTGCTCGACGGCCTGAACTTCGAGGTTGCCCGTCATGCCATGGGGCATCTGCAAGCCTACGTCGGCGCAGGACGCGCAGCCCTCTACAAACTCGAATGTGAACTGCCGTCACTCTCCCGGCCGCTCTACGAATGCATCTTCACCGGCGTGCCGCCGATCGACAGCGGCATCACCCACAACCATGTGTCGCGCCTGTCCAACCAGCGCAGCCTGTTCCATTACGCCCGCGACGCTGGTCTCACCACCGCGGCGGCGGCCTATCACTGGGTCAGCGAGTTGTATAACCGCACGCCCTTTATCGCCGCCCGTGACCGGCATACCGACGACAAGACCCTGGCGATCCAGCACGGGCACTTCTACTGGCAGGACCACTACCCGGATTCGCACCTGTTCGCCGACGCCGAAAGCCTGCGCTGCAGACACGCGCCGAACCTGCTGGTCGTCCACCCGATGAACATCGACGACGCCGGCCACAAGCACGGCCTCGACAGCGCGCAATACCGCAACAGCGCACGCTCGGCCGACATCCTCCTGGCCGACTACCTGCAAGGCTGGCTCGACGCCGGCTATCAGGTGCTGGTGACCGCCGACCACGGCATGAACAACGACCGCTCCCACAACGGCCTGCTGCCGGAAGAACGCGAAGTGCCGCTGTTCGTGATCGGCTCGGCCTTCACCTTCGATCCCGACGCCACGCCCAGGCAAACCGAGCTGTGCGGCACCGTCTGCACGTTGCTGGGCGTGCCCCACGACAAACCTGTCTGCCGGGAGCTGTTGAAGTGAGTGCCATGACCCGCAGCAAATGGCTGGCAATCCTCTGCCTGATGCCTTTCGCGCTGTTCTTCATCGTGTTTGAAATTGCCCCGCTGGCGTGGGTGATGATCAACAGCCTGCAATCGGAAGAGTTCGGCTGGGGCCTGGCCAACTTCAGCAAAATCTTCAGTTCGAAGTTCTACCTGCAGGCGATCCAGTACAGCCTGGAGATCAGCTTCTACTCCAGCGTGTTCGGCATCATCATTTCGGTGCTCGGCAGCTACTCGTTGCGCCGCGTGGACTCGCCGCTGCGCAACTTCGTCACCGCCTTCGCCAACATGACCAGCAACTTCGCCGGCGTGCCCCTGGCCTTTGCCTTCATCATCCTGCTCGGTTTCAACGGCAGCATCACCATCATGCTCAAGCAGGCCGGGATCATTCAGGACTTCAACCTGTACTCCAAGACCGGCCTGATCATTCTCTACACCTACTTCCAGATCCCGCTGGGCGTGCTGCTGCTCTACCCGGCCTTCGATGCGTTGCGCGAAGACTGGCGCGAGTCCGCCGCCCTGCTGGGCGCCAACGGCTGGCAGTTCTGGCGCCACATCGGCCTGCCGGTGCTGACCCCCGCGCTGCTCGGCACCTTCGTGATCCTGCTGGCCAACGCCCTCGGCGCCTACGCCACGGTCTACGCGCTGACCACCGGCAATTTCAACGTATTGCCGATCCGGATTGCGGCGATGGTGTCCGGCGACATCTCCCTGGACCCGAACATGGCCAGCGCCCTGGCCGTGGTGCTGGTGGCGCTGATGACCGTGGTCACCGTGGTCCATCAATTGCTGCTCAAGAGGAGCTACCATGTCTCGCGCTGAAGCCGGCCCGGCCTCTCTCTACCACCGGGTGGTGGTGTACCTGTTGTTCGCGATCCTGGTGCTGCCGCTGATCGGCACCTTTGTCTACTCCATTGCCAGCAGCTGGTCGGCGACGATCTTGCCGGCCGGCTTTACCGTGAAGTGGTACGTGCAACTGTGGAGCGACCCGCGCTTTCTGATGGCTTTCGGCCAGTCCCTGCTGGTGTGCGTGGGCGCGTTGATTTTGTCGGTGGTGCTGATCCTGCCGCTGCTGTTCGTGGTGCATTACCACTTCCCCAGGCTCGACGCGTTGATGAACATCCTGATCCTGCTGCCGTTCGCGGTGCCGCCGGTGGTGTCGTCGGTGGGCCTGCTGCAACTCTATGGCTCCGGGCCGCTGGCGATGGTGGGGACGCCGTGGATTCTGATCGGCTGCTACTTCACCGTGGCGCTGCCATTCATGTACCGCGCGATCACCAACAACCTGCAAGCCATCAACCTGCGCGACCTGATGGACGCCGCGCAACTGCTCGGCGCCAGCACCTGGCAGGCAGCGATCCTGGTGGTGCTGCCCAACCTGCGCAAGGGCCTGATGGTGGCGTTGCTGCTGTCGTTTTCGTTCCTGTTCGGTGAGTTCGTGTTCGCCAATATCCTCGTCGGCACGCGCTACGAAACCCTGCAGGTGTACCTGAACAACATGCGCAACAGCAGCGGCCACTTCACCAGTGCCGTGGTCATTTCCTATTTCTTCTTTGTGCTGGTGCTGACCTGGGCCGCCAACATCTTGAACAAGGACAAAAGCCAATGAGCTTCGTCAGCGTCCAACACCTGCAAAAAGGCTACGCCGGCACCCCGGTGTTCAGTGACATCAACTGCGAGATCGCCAAGGGCGAATTCGTCACCCTGCTCGGCCCGTCCGGCTGCGGCAAGTCCACCTTGCTGCGCTGCATCGCCGGCCTGACCTCGGTCGACAGTGGCCAGATCCTCCTCGACGGCCACGACATCGTGCCTTTGAGCCCGCAGAAACGGCAGATCGGCATGGTGTTCCAGAGCTATGCGCTGTTCCCCAACATGACCGTGGAACAAAACGTCGCCTTCGGCCTGCGCATGCAAAAGGTCAACGCCGACGACAGCCACAAACGCGTGCAGGACGTGCTGCAACTGGTGGAGCTCAAGGAGCTGGCCGGGCGCTACCCGCACCAGATGTCCGGCGGTCAGTGCCAGCGCGTGGCCCTCGCCCGCTCCCTGGTGACCCGCCCGCGCCTGTTGCTGCTGGATGAACCGCTGTCGGCGCTGGATGCGCGCATCCGCAAGCACCTGCGCGAGCAGATCCGCCAGATCCAGCGCGAGTTGGGCCTGACCACGATTTTCGTGACCCATGACCAGGAAGAAGCGCTGACCATGTCCGACCGGATCTTCCTGATGAACCAGGGCAAGATCGTGCAAAGCGGCGATGCCGAAACCCTCTACACCGCGCCGGTGGATGTGTTTGCCGCCGGGTTTATCGGCAACTACAACCTGCTCGACGCGGACAAGGCCAGCCAACTGCTGCAACGGCCGATCAGCGGGCGCATCGCGATTCGCCCGGAAGCCATCGAACTGAGCCGCAGCGGCGAACTCGACGCCCTGGTGCGCAGCCACAGCCTGCTGGGCAACGTGATTCGCTACCGTATCGAAGCGCGCGGCGTGGAATTGGTGGTGGACGTGCTCAACCGCTCGGCGGACGATCTGCACCCCGACGGCCAGCGCCTGGCACTTTCCATCGACCCGAGCGCACTGTGTGAAGTAGCCTGAGCAGCAGTGATTTTTTAAGAGAGTGTGACGGATGGCATTGGTAATTTTTGATTTGGACGACACCCTGATCCACGGCGACTGCGCCACCCTGTGGAGCGAGCAGATGGGCCGCCTGGCCTGGGTCGACCCCGAGTCGTTCATGCGCAAGAACAACGAACTGATGGACGCCTACAGCCAAGGCAAGCTGGCCATGGAAGAGTTCATGGACTTCAGCCTGGAGCCGATGATCGGCCGCACGCCGGAGGAGATCGAGCACCTGGTGGAGCCCTGGGTCGAGGACGTGATCGAACCGCTGATCTACAGCGACGCCACCCGCACCATCGCCCGCCACCGCGCGAACGGCGACCGGGTGCTGGTGATTTCCGCGTCGGGCACCCACCTGGTCACGCCGATTGCGGCGCGTATCGGCATCGACGAAGTGTTGGGGATCGAGCTGGATGTCAGCCACGGCGTGTACAGCGGCCGTACTGTCGGCGTCCTGACCTACCGCGAAGGCAAGATCACCCGTTTGCTCGAATGGCTGGAGCAGGAAGGAGAAACCCTGGAAGGCGCGTACTTCTATTCGGATTCGCGCAATGATCTGCCGCTGCTGCTGAAGGTGGATAACCCGCAGGTGGTGAACCCCGACCCGGTATTGCGCGAGCACGCCGAAAAAGCCGGCTGGCCGGTCCACCGCTGGGCCTGATTCGACCAAGATCCAAATGTGGGAGGGGGCTTGCCCCCGATGGCGGTGTGTCAGTGAAGAATATTTCATCTGATACACCGCCATCGGGGGCAAGCCCCCTCCCACATTGACCACATTCCAATTCGGGGTCAGGTCAGGCTGTCGTCGATCACCAACACCAACTTGCCGGAAATCTGGTTGGTCGCCAGCTCAGCAAACGCCGCCTCGGCATCGTTGATCGGGAAGGTCTTGGCCAGTTGCGGGCTCAAGCGGCCTTCGGCAAACAACGGCCAGACATGCTGGCTCAGGTCACTGAACAGGTCGGCCTTGAACTGATCGTCACGGCTGCGCAGGGTCGAGCCCAGCAGTTGCACTCGCTTGCCCAGCACCTGCGCCAGGTCCAGTTGCGCCTCGCGCCCGCCCATCAGGCCGATCAGCACCCAACGACCGTCCAGGGCCAGCAACTTGAGGTCCAGCGCCGCGTAGCTGGCGCCGACCGGGTCGAGGATGACGTCGAACGGCCCGAAATCCCGCAGCCCTTCGATACCGTCCGTGCGGACCACGCCGCCCTGGGCGCCGAGGGCTTCACAGTAGGCCAACCGATCCGCCGAGCCGACACTGACCCAGCACGGGCTGCCGAATGCCTTGCACAACTGGATCGCCGCCGAACCCACGCCACTGGCGCCGGCATGCAGCAACACCTTCTCGCCGGGCTTGACGCCCGCCAGTTGGAACAGGTTCAACCACGCGGTGCTATACACCTCGGGCAATGCCGCCGCTTCGATCAACGACAGGCCTTCCGGCACCGGCAGCACGTGACGGGCGTCCACCACCACTTCCTCGGCCATGCCGCCGCCGGCCAGCAGCGCGCAGACGCGGTCGCCGACCTGCCAGGACGAACCCGCGCCGACCTCGCTGATCACCCCGGAACACTCCAGGCCCAACACCTTGCTGACGCCCGGCGGCGGCGGATACAGCCCCGCACGCTGCAATAAATCGGCACGATTGAGGCCCGCAGCCGCCACCCGAATGCGAACCTGACCTACATCGCATGTAGGACTTGGCTCTTCCAACCACTCCACATGACCTTCAACGCCTTGCAATGCTTTCACAGTGCCTCCATAGTGAGTCTGGACTGAGCCCGTAGCTGTATCGCCGGGCTTTTTGCATTATGCGACCGGCCCAAATGGAACCGGCGACTTCAAAGACGGCCTAATATGCGTTATCAATTGCCCCCGCGTCGAATCAGCATGAAGCATTTGTTCCCAAGCACCGCCCTAGCTCTTTTCATTGGTCTCGGCTTGTCGTCGATGTCGACCAATACGTTCGCAGCCAACAGCTGGGACAATCTTCAGCCTGATCGCGATGAGGTGATTGCCAGCCTTAACGTCGTCGAGTTGCTCAAGCGTCATCACTACAGCAAGCCGCCGCTGGACGACGCTCGCTCGGTGATCATCTATGACAGCTACCTCAAGCTGCTGGACCCGTCGCGCAGCTACTTCCTGGCCAGCGACATCGCTGAGTTCGACAAGTGGAAGACCCAGTTCGACGACTTCCTCAAGAGCGGCGACCTGCAGCCCGGGTTCACCATCTACAAGCGTTACCTGGACCGCGTCAAAGCGCGTCTGGACTTCGCCCTGGGTGAATTGGACAAAGGCATCGACAAGTTCGACTTCACCGAGAAGGAAAGCCTTCTGGTGGATCGCAAGGACGCCCCTTGGCTGACCAGCACCGCCGCCCTGGATGACCTGTGGCGCAAACGCGTCAAGGACGAAGTGCTGCGCCTGAAGATCGCCGGCAAAGAGCCAAAGGCCATTCAAGAGCTGTTGACCAAGCGCTACAAGAATCAGCTGGCACGTCTGGACCAGACCCGTGCCGAAGATATCTTCCAGGCCTACATCAACACCTTCGCGATGTCCTACGATCCGCACACCAATTATCTGTCGCCGGATAACGCGGAAAATTTCGATATCAACATGAGTCTGTCGCTGGAAGGCATCGGTGCCGTCCTGCAAAGCGACAATGACCAGGTGAAAATCGTGCGTCTGGTACCGGCCGGTCCGGCAGACAAGACCAAGCAGGTCGCCCCTGCCGACAAGATCATCGGCGTGGCCCAGGCCGACAAAGAGATGGTCGATGTGGTCGGCTGGCGCCTGGACGAAGTGGTCAAGCTGATCCGTGGGCCGAAAGGCAGCGTGGTGCGCCTGGAAGTGATTCCGCACACCAATGCGCCGAACGACCAGACCAGCAAGATCGTGTCCATCACTCGTGAAGCGGTGAAACTCGAAGACCAGGCCGTGCAGAAGAAAGTCCTCAACCTCAAGCAGGATGGCAAGGACTACAAGCTGGGCGTGATTGAAATCCCGGCCTTCTACCTGGACTTCAAGGCCTTCCGGGCCGGCGATCCGGACTACAAGAGCACCACGCGCGACGTTAAGAAGATCCTGACCGAGCTGCAGAAAGAAAAAGTCGACGGCGTGGTCATCGACCTGCGCAACAACGGCGGCGGCTCCCTGCAGGAAGCCACCGAGCTGACCAGCCTGTTTATCGACAAGGGTCCGACCGTGTTGGTGCGCAACGCTGACGGCCGTGTCGACGTGCTTGAAGACGAGAACCCGGGCGCCTTCTACAAAGGCCCGATGGCGTTGCTGGTCAACCGCCTGTCGGCCTCGGCCTCGGAGATTTTCGCCGGCGCCATGCAGGACTATCACCGCGCCTTGATCATCGGCGGCCAGACCTTCGGCAAAGGCACCGTGCAGACTATCCAGCCGCTGAACCATGGCGAGCTGAAACTGACCCTGGCCAAGTTCTACCGGGTTTCCGGGCAGAGCACCCAGCATCAGGGCGTGCTGCCGGACATCGACTTCCCGTCGATCATCGACACCAAGGAAATCGGCGAGAGCGCCCTGCCCGAGGCCATGCCGTGGGACACCATCCGTCCTGCGATCAAGCCCGCGTCGGACCCGTTCAAGCCATTCCTGGCGCAGTTGAAGGCTGACCACGACACCCGCTCCGCCAAGGATGCCGAGTTCGTGTTCATCCGCGACAAGCTGGCCCTGGCCAAGAAGCTGATGGAAGAAAAATCCGTCAGCCTCAATGAAGTGGATCGTCGCAAGCAGCACGCCGACATCGAGAATCAGCAACTGGTGCTGGAAAACGTCCGCCGCAAGGCCAAGGGCGAAGACCCACTCAAGGAACTGAAGAAAGAAGATGAAGACGCGCTGCCAGCCGAGGCGGATAAAACCAAGCCGGAAGACGACGCCTACCTGGCCGAGACAGGCCGGATTCTGCTGGACTACCTGAAAGTGACCAAACAGGTGGCCAAGCAGTAAATGATGGCTATTTAATGTGATCGCTCCGCAGAGTGTCATCATATAGACATCATTCTGTCGTGAAATAAAGGACCGTCGGCTCACCGCCTGCGGTCCTTTTTTTTCGATCGAGATCGCCATGACCATGACCGAACAGCTGAATGCATTGGGCTCTATCCTGGCTCAAGGCAGTTTGCACAGCCTGTTCCAACCGATCATCTGTCTGTCCGAGCGGCGTATCCTCGGCTACGAAGCCCTCAGCCGTGGCCCGTCCAACAGCCCGCTGCACTCCCCGGTCGCCCTGTTTGCCGTGGCCGGCCATGCCGGGCGCCTCAGCGAACTGGAAATAGCCTGCCGCGAAAGCGCATGCCGACGCTTCAGCGAGCAGAAGTTGCCGGGCAAGCTGTTTCTCAATATCTCGCCGGAATCCCTGATGGAAACCGCGCACCAACCGGGCCGCACCCTGCAACTGCTGCGGGACTTCGGCATCCCCCCCAGCCAAGTGGTGATCGAACTCACCGAGCAGTCGCCCACCGACGATTTCGACCTGCTGCAAACCGCCCTGCATCACTACCGCGACATGGGTTTCGCCATCGCACTCGACGACTTGGGCGCAGGGTATTCCAGCCTGCGCTTGTGGTCGGAACTGCGTCCGGATTACGTGAAGATCGATCGGCACTTTATCGACGGCATCCACCAGGACGCGCTCAAGCGCGAATTTGTCGGTTCTATCCTGCAGATCGCCCGGGCGTCGCGCGCCCAGGTGATTGCCGAAGGCATCGAGCTGCCGGAAGAGCTGGCGGTGCTGACCGAGATGGGGGTCGACCTGGTCCAGGGTTATTTGCTCTGTCGTCCCCAAGAACACCCGCCGCAGGAAGCGCGCCTGATGCTACCCAAACCCGATAACGCCAACATTGCCCTCAGCGAAGAAGGCAGTGACCTCAGCGCCCTGCTCAACGAGCAGCCGGCAGTGAATCAGGACACCGCCACCGCCCAGGTGCTGGAGTCCTTCCGCCGCCAGGCCAACCTCAACTCCCTGGCGGTGCTGGATGGGCGCGACCGGCCGGTCGGGATTGTGCATCGCCATTCGTTGTCCGACGCCCTGCTCAAACCCTTCGCCACCGACCTGTTCGCGCGCAAGCCGATCAGCCGCCTGATGAGCGATGATTTTCTCGCAGTGGAGTTGAGCCAGTCCCTACAACAGGTCAGCCGGCTGCTGACCAGCCGCGCCCGCCAACGCATCGAGGAAGACTTCATCATCACGCTGAACGGCGACTACCTCGGCCTGGGCCGGGTGATCGATGTGCTCAAGCTGATCACCGAGCTGAAGATCCAGCAGGCGCGCTACGCCAACCCGTTGACCCTGCTACCGGGCAACGTGCCGATCCAGCAGTGCCTGACACGACTGTTGCAGCAGCAACGCGAGTCGGTGATTTGCTACGTGGATATCGACAGCTTCAAGCCGTTCAATGACATCTATGGCTACGGGCGTGGCGATGAAGTGCTGCTGTGCCTGGCGCAATGCCTGAATGACCGGGTCGACCCCAGCCGCGACTTTGTCGGGCATATCGGCGGCGATGACTTTTTGCTGGTGCTCGGGCCGCAGGATTGGCGCAAACGGCTCAATCAACTGCTGGACGATTTCCACACCCAATGCCGACGCTTCTATCGCGCCGAACATCTGGACGCCGGCTGCTTTGTGGCCTTGAACCGCCAGGGTGTGCGCCAGGAATATGCTCTGTTGTCGCTGTCCATCGGCGTGGTGCATTTGTATCCACAGGCCTGTGGACAACTCGATGCCAGCCAGTTGGCGGAGCTGGCGTCCCAGGCCAAACACCATGCCAAGGACATCGCCGGTTACAGCATCCACGTGATCGACAGCCTGGACATGCTGCCCCTGCCGGTTTAAGCCTCGGCGGATTCCGGGTACTCGTATTCGAACACGCGCACCACCTCCGAAGCGTGCCAGGACGCGGCGGCCACGCCATCGGAAGGCCCGCAAAAACGCCCCAGGCGCTCCACGCATTCAAAAAAACCGGTACGCGGCAGGCGGCTGGCACCCTGGCTGATCACCAGGGAACTGCGCAATGGCTGCTCGGCCTTGGCATCCAGCGCCGCCAGATGTTCCAGGGCGGCGGTGAGGGTCTGCATCGCCGGCGTGGGAAATTGCAGGCGCTCCAGCAGCGCACGGTAAGTCAGCAAGTGGCGCTGGCGGCGCGCCTGGTCCAGTTCGTGGAGTAACCCATCCCAGTGTTGACGGCTGATACGTAGGCTCAAGATTCATCCCTCCAACCTGCCACGCCCAATTCCCAGGCCAGACTGCGGCGGATCGCGGCATCCGGCTGGCGTTCACCACTTTCGATCAATCCGAGGTACGAGGGGCTGATCCCCACGGTACGGGCCAGGGCTTCAATAGCCAGGCCCTTGGCTTCGCGCAAGCCGCGCAGGTCTGCAAGCGGGTGCAGGTCCTGGGCTGGCGCGGCGTGGGCAGTAGAAGAAGGTGCTGGTGCGGGTTGCTGCTGACCGGCGGCTTTTAGCAGCGCCTGGTACTGATCCCATGGCAACACCGCATATTCGGGTTCGCCATCCCGTGAAATTATCTGAATATCCATGACAGCCCCGTAGGATAACAACACTTACTAAGTAAGCACTTTCCTTAAGCGCTTTCCTAAGGAGTGTAATCCTAACAGCCACAAAGGTCGCAGGGGGATCGCCGTATCATGGGGTTTTTTGCCGGTTTTCCTGGGCCAGCAGCGCGGGCGTCGCAGGCAGGCGCTCAACCACGGCGAGCTTTTCCGGACGCTGCGCCTCACGCCAGGCGCGAAAGGCGCTCAGTTCGGCGCTCAGGCTCTTCATGACCCAGGCCAGCACGGCGATGTCGTCGAGCATGCCGAACATGGGAATAAAGTCCGGTATCGCATCGATCGGACTGAGGAAATACATCAGTCCTGCGACGACCGACACCAGCGCCTTCGGGCTGATCGCGCGGTACTCGCCCCGCCAGTAGGCCAGGCACAGGGCCTGGAGCAACTTGAGGTCATCCTTGAGCTTACCGAGGCGGTTGCCCTGGCTTGCGCCCTTGGCCGCCACGGCGAACAACAGCGTCGGCAAACGCCCACGCCCCAGCAAGCGCGCGGCCATGGGCAGAAAACGGGCGAAATTGAAGGGTGGTTTCATTCGGCACTCCAGTTCCATGGGACAGAGAAGGTTATCCACACAAATTGTGGATAACCTTGTGAACAGAGCCGGTTTTCACCGCTGAGAGCCACGGTTTACAAGGCCTTCAGTCAGATCGGGCGTTTTTTGCGCACATCAAAAAAACCCAAGAATTCATTGACTTGGCGCTTGCGTCCGGCTACCTGCACTCGAGTCTTGATCAGACTGCCGCACCTTGCGGACGTTCGTTTGGGTTTGCACAGGCTTGAGTGTGCAAGCGTGCGGCAAAAACAACAACGCCCCGTCGAGACGGGGCGTTGGGTGTTCAGGCGCCGATTACTTCTTGGCGGCTGGTGCGTCAGGAGCTTCAGCCTTGGCCGGGTCCTTGATACCCAGCAGTTCCAGGTCGAATACCAGCACGGAGTTGGCCGGAATCGCCGGGCTCGGGCTCTGGGCACCGTAAGCCAGGTCGGACGGGATGTACAACTCGACCTTCTCGCCGACGTGCATCAGTTGCAGGCCTTCGACCCAACCCGGAATCACGCCGCTGACCGGCAGGTCAATCGGGCTGCCGCGATCCACGGAGCTGTCAAAGGTGGTGCCGTTGGTGAGCTTGCCGGTGTAGTGAACAGTCACTACGTCGGTCGGCTTAGGCTGAGGGCCGTCGGCTTTCTTGGTGATCTTGTACTGCAGGCCGGAAGCCGTGGTGACTACACCGTCTTTCTTGGCGTTGTCTTCGAGGAATTTCTTGCCGGCGGCTGCCGACTCTTCGCTCATTTTGGCCATGCGTTCTTCAGCACGCTTTTGCAGTGCGGCAAACGCTTCAACCAGTTCGTCGTCTTTCAGCTTCTGCTCTTTCTTGCCGACGGCATCTTCAATGCCCTGGGCTACCGCTTTGGAATCCAGGTCATCCATGCCTTCTTGGGCAAGGCTTTTGCCCATGTTCAGGCCGATACCGTAGGAAGCTTTCTGCGCCGGGGTTTTCAGCTCTACGCTGGTCTGCGAATCACAACCCGCAAGTACCAGGCTAACCAGGGCCACCGCCGCCGCCAACCGATGCTGTTTCATGCTATTTCCTTGTTCATGCGCCAAAAGGGCAATCGAATAAAGTCGCGAGCTTATCAGGCGGCCACGACCAATGGCTACCGGCATCTGAGCAGGAAACTTCTGATAAGTTCACGTGTTTAAACGCATTTTCATTCATGATGGGCGCCCGCGACGGATCGCGGGACTGCCTGTCAGCAGGACCATGGCCACTTGCCGCACCTGTGGCGTAGTGGCATAACAACGCAATCACTCGACAAGGATAGTTATCTTGCGCATTTTTTCCCGTGTTTTATTGCTGATTCTCGCCCTGCTGGGCCTGATCCTGGCGGTGGTGCTCTATTACACCGTCAACCCCAGGCTGCCGGACTACGTGCCCGTGGAACAGGTACGCTACCAGGACCAATGGAGTGCCGCCGACCGCCAGACCTATTACTTCACGCCCCAGGGCACCCAGGTAAAAGGCCTGCATTACGACTGGTTCACCGCGCTGGAACTGCCGTTTTCCGAACAGCGCTTTGCCGCCCCGGAGTACCTGGCACGCTTCGGCTTCCTGGTCGACCCCAAGCAAGTGCCCAGCACACAAAACCCCGGCAACCTGCCGGTCGGCTTCGCTCGGCACAAGAATGCCGGCAACAATACCGAATACCTGGACATCACCTGCGCCGCCTGCCACACCGGCGAACTGCATTTCAACGGCCAGGCCCTGCGCATCGACGGCGGTTCGGCCCAGCACGTGCTGCCGTCCAGCGTGCCGACCTTGCGCGGCGGCAGTTTCGGCCAGGCCCTGGTGGCCAGCCTTGCCGCGACGTATTACAACCCCTGGAAATTCGAGCGCTTCGCCCGCAAGGTGCTTGGCCACGATTACGACACTCACAATGAACAACTGCTGCGCCAGGACTTCAAACAGTCGCTGAACCAGTTCCTCAAAGTCGCCTGGAACGACACCCATCGCGGCCTCTACCCCACCGAAGAAGGCCCGGGGCGCACCGATGCCTTCGGCCGCATCGCCAACGCCAGCTTCGGCGACGCGATTTCGCCGGACAATTACCGCGTTGCCAACGCGCCGGTGGACTACCCGCAACTGTGGGATATCTGGACGTTCGACTGGGTGCAATGGAACGGTTCAGCGCAACAACCGATGGCGCGCAATATCGGCGAAGCCCTCGGCGTGGGAGCCACCCTGGGCTTCTTCGACAACGCCGGCCAACCGCTTCAGGGCGACGCGCGCTACCCGTCGAGCGTGCGGGTGCGCGACCTGAACCTGATCGAAGAAACCCTGCAGCGCCTCAAGCCGCCGACCTGGCCGGAAGACCTGTTCGGCGCCATCGACAAGCCCCTCGCCGCCCAGGGCCGCGCACTGTTCGCCGAAAACTGCGCCGGCTGCCATGTGCCGGCCGTCACCCAGCAAAATGGCCGCCCGGTACAGCAACTGAAGATGCTCCCGGTGGACGCCATCGGCACCGACCCTGGCGCCGCCAACAACATTGCCGACCAGCGCTATGACCTCAGCGCCTTGAAATGGGACCCGGCGGAGCTGGCCAAACTGAATGTCGAGTTGCACCCCACGCCCACCGAACCGCTGGACCTGAAAAAAATCTCCGTGGCCAAGGGCCTGGCCTACGTCACCGCCTTCGTTGAGGACCACGCCTACCGCGCCGCCGGCGTTACCCCGGCCGAGCGCCCACGCCTGGACGGTTACGGCCTGCCCATCGGCGTGCGCGAATTGCGCGCCTACAAAGCGCGGCCACTGGCCGGCGTGTGGGCCACCCCGCCGTTCTTGCACAACGGCTCGGTGCCGACGATCTACCAGTTGCTCTCGCCCCAGGACGAGCGCGCCACCACCTTCTATAAAGGCACCTTCGACTACGACCCGCGCCACCTGGGCTTTCAGACCGACGCGTTCAAAAATGCCTTCCTGTTCGATACGCGCATCACCGGCAACCACAACAGCGGCCATGAATTCCGTGCCGGCCAGCGTGGCAACGGGGTCATCGGCCGCGGCCTGCTGCCCCAGGAACGCTGGGCGCTGCTCGAATACCTCAAAGTCCTCGGCGGCCCGCTGGAGCAACAACTGCCATGATTATCCACTCGCACAACCAGCAACCGTCCATGCTCGCGCGCCTGTGGCTGCGCCTCGGCGCCGTGCTCGGCAAAACCCTGGCATGGCTGCTGGCCCTTGGCCTGCTCGGCTGGCTGGCCGCCACCGCCTGGTACGCCTGGCAGTACAGCGGTCCGGTGTCGCCGGATGAGCAGATCCCGTCCGGTGAAGCGGCAATGACCCAAGGCATTATCCAGACGGCAGTGCGTATCGTTGACCAACACCGCGAAGGCACGCGCTACCTGCGCGACGCTCATGCCAAGGCCCACGGTTGCGTGAAGGCCGAAGTCAGTGTGCTGGCCGACCTCGACCCGGCGTTGCGCCAAGGTGTATTCGCCGAACCGGGCAAGACCTGGCACGCCATGATGCGACTGTCCAACGGCAACGCCTACCCGCAATTCGACAGCATCCGCGATGCACGCGGCATGGCCATCAAGCTGCTCGACGTGCCGGGCAAACAGCTGCTCGCCGACCAGCAAGCGCGGGCCGAGCAGGACTTCGTGATGTTCAGCCACCCGAACTTCTTTGTCAGCGACGTGGCCGAATACGCGCAGAACATCGGGGCCCAAGCAGACGGCAAGAAGGTCCTGGCATTTTTTCCCAAGCTCGACCCGCGCAGTTGGCAGGTACGCCACCTGTTCATCGCCCTGGCGACCCTGGCCCCCGCGCCAGCCAGCCCGACCCAGACCACGTACTTTTCCGTCTCGCCCTACAAGTTCGGCGCGGCCAACGCCAAGTTCCGCGTCGCACCCGACCCGCAAAGCTGCCCGGATTACGTGCCGCCCAAACAGAACCAGGACCTGCCGAACTTCCTGCGCAGTGCGCTGAACCAGCAACTGTCCACCGACCGCGTGCCGGCGTGTTTCGTGTTGCAGATCCAGCGGCAGAACCCGCAGAAGTTCATGCCGATCGAAGACACCAGCATCGAATGGAAGGAAAGCGATGCGCCCTATGAAACCGTGGCCAAGGTGACGATCCCCGCCCAGGATTTCGACACGCCGGCGCTGAACCTCGCGTGCGACAACCAGTCGTTCAACCCGTGGTTCGGGCTGGAGGCGCATCGCCCCATCGGCGGGATCAACCGGTTGCGTAAAGCGGTGTACGAAGCCGTCAGCGACTATCGGCATAGCCGCAATTTGTAAGGTTGGGGCTGTGTGGGAGGGGGCTTGCTGCCTCCCACATTTAGATCTCATTACAATAAGCAGATGTTGTGTCGTTCTACTTTTCGTAAAGAATGCGTATAGATTGCCAATTCGCCATAACGATTACGTCGCCTCTATTGAGTCACTAAGCGCGAACGTTCTACCGTCACTTCCTACCCCCAAACATCCGTAGGAAGTCATCGTGGAAAGTTCAACTTTAGGCATGGTCGTCCTCTCAATGATTGCACTCTTCGGCACCGCCGCGTTTTGCTTCGAGCACCTCGCCACGCGCAGCGAGAAGAAAAAGAAAGCCAAATAAACAGCGCGTCAACATCAGCAGAACCCCAGTTTTTCAAGGGATACCCGGGCGGCGGGCTATCCCTTTTTTTCGTTCGCCTCGCATAACTTCGTCTCTATACCGTCTTAATACCGCCGCCGCTAATCAGTGCCTGGGCTTGATACCCCAGCGATTAACCTCCCCGCGTCCGCCATTGCGGCTTATTTATTCAGGGGAGTTACACCGTGCTCACACTCACGTTCATTTATATCGCCAGCGGCTTATGCGCCGTGGGGCTGTTCGCTTACTTGGGCTACGCACTTATTCGCGCAGAAAAATTCTAGGGAGTTCGCCATGTACGACCTGATGTTTATTGGCCTTTCCCTGGTGTTTTTTGTTGCGACTGCCATGGCCATTGTCGCCATGGGCAAGATTTGAACGGAGCCACGACATGTTAAGCACGCTGCTGGAATTTGCGCTGGTCCTGGGGTTGATGACGGGACTCGCGGTACTGATGGGCAAATGGCTGACCCGGGTGTTCACCGGGACTTACCATGCCTGGCCGGAACGTTGTACCTATCGCCTGCTGGGTATCGACCCGCAGGAAAACATGGGCTGGGCCCGCTACGGTTCGGCGCTGTTGCTGTCGAACGCGGCGATGATGCTGCTGGGCTATCTGGTCCTGCGCCTGCAGGCGGTGATGCCGATCAACCCGCTGGGGCTGGCCGCGCAAACGCCGGACCTGGCGTTCAACACCACGGTGTCCTTTATTACCAACACCAACTGGCAGGCGTACTCGGGCGAGACGAGCCTGTCGAACTTCAGCCAGATGGCGGTCATCACCTTTCTGATGTGCGTCGGCGCCACCTCCGGCGTGGTCGCGGCGGCCGGTTTCATTCGCGGCTTGAGCCGCTCCAGCTCGGGCGACCTCGGCAACTTCTGGGTCGACTTCACCCGCACGCTCTACCGCGTAATACTGCCGCTGTGCCTGGGCATGGCGCTGGTGTATGTCTGGCAGGGCATGCCGCAGACCTTCGCTTCCCAGGCGCTGGTCACCACGCTGGAAGGCGCGCAGCAGCAGTTGATTGTCGGCGCGGTGGCCAGCTTTGAGTCGATCAAGCACATCGGCACCAACGGCGGCGGTTTCTTCAGCATGAACGCGGCGCACCCGTTCGAAAACCCGACGCCGCTGACCAACATCCTACACATCCTCAGCATGTTGCTGATCCCGTCGGCATTGACCTACACCTTTGGCAGCATGCTGGTGCAGCGTCGTCAGGGTTGGGTGTTTTTCGGCACCTTCCTGGTGATGTTCATCGGCTTCCTCGCCCTGGTCTACGGCGCCGAGCAAAACGGCAACCCGCTGCTGACCCAGGCCGGCGCCAACCAGAGCCTGTCGCTGGAACAAAGCGGCGGCAACATGGAAGGCAAGGAACTGCGCTTCGGCATCGCCGACAGCAGCCTGTTCATCGCCACCACCACCGCCGCGACCACCGGTTCGGTCAACACCATGCACGACTCGCTGACCCCCATGGGCGGTTTCGTGCCCCTGGCGCAGATGATGCTCAACTGCGTATTCGGCGGCGACGGCGTGGGCTTTATCAACCTGATCCAGTACGCCCTGCTGACGGTGTTCCTGGTGGGCATGATGATCGGCCGCAGCCCCGAGTTCCTCGGCAAGAAAATCGAGGCGCGGGAGATGAAACTGGTGATGCTCTCGGTGCTCGCGCACCCCATCAGTATCCTCGGCTTCACCGCCCTCGCCGCCCTGTGGCCCGACACCCTGGCCAGCCTGAACAACCTCGGCCCCCACGGTTTCAGCGAGGTGCTCTACGCCTACACCTCCGGCACCGCCAACAACGGCTCGGCCTTCGCCGGCTTGAACGCGAACACGCCGTTTTTCAACACCACCATCGGCCTGGCGATGTTGATCGGGCGCTTCTTCACCATGCTGCCGATGCTCGCCGTGGCGGGTTCCCTGGCGATGAAGAAAACCGTGCCTGCCGGTGCCGGCACCATTCCCACCGCGACCCCGCTGTTCATGTTGCTGGTGGTGTTCGTGGTGCTGGTGGTCGGTGGCCTGACCTTTTTGCCGGCGCTCGCGCTCGGCCCGCTGGTGGAGCAACTGCAGTTGCTGTCCGGCCAGACGTACAACTGAGGACACGTGGATGACGACTCAATCGATATTCAAAGGGCTGTTGCGCCCGGTGCTGGTTTCGGCGGTGTTTTTCATGCTGTTGACGGGGTTCGCCTACCCGGCGCTCACCACCGTGACCGCCCAACTGGTGTTCCCGTTCCAGGCCCGCGGCTCGCTGATTGAACGCGACGGCCTGGTCATGGGCTCGGCCCTGATCGGTCAGCACTTCACCCGGCCGGAGTACTTTCACGGGCGCCCGAGCATGACCCTCGGCGCCGACCCGCAAGACCCGAGCAAAAGCGTGTCGCAGCCATACAACGCCGGCTCCAGCGGCGCCAGCAACTTGGGGCCGACCAGCCAGAAGCTGCTGGACCAGGTGGCCGCACGCGCCCACGCCTATCGCCAGGACAACGGCCTGGCCGCCGATGCCCTGGTTCCGGTGGACGCAGTCACCGCTTCCGCTTCAGGCCTCGATCCGCATATCTCGCTGGCCAATGCGCGGCTGCAACTGCCACGGGTGGCGCGCCTGCGGCAGATCCCCGAAGCCGAGCTGCTGCAACTGGTCAACCAATACACCAGCGCGCGCACCCTCGGCCTGCTCGGCGAACCACGGGTCAATGTGCTGCAACTCAACCTTGCGCTGGACGCCCGCCTGCCATCGCGTCAGCCCCCTATTGCGGCCAGTGAGTAAGAGATTTCCCTCATGAAGAATGCTCGTTTACCTCTGTTTGATCGCGCCATCGTCCTCACCGCGTGTGGGGATGCGCTGAAGAAACTGCAGCCCCAGGCGCAATGGAAAAACCCGGTGATGTTCGTGGTCTACCTGGGCAGCATCCTCACCACCCTGCTGTGGTTCCAGTCCCTGGGCGGCCAGGGTGAAGCGCCCAGCGGCTTTATCCTCAGCATCACCTTGTGGCTGTGGTTCACTGTGCTGTTCGCCAACTTCGCCGAGGCCCTGGCCGAAGGACGCAGCCGCGCCCAGGCCGCGAGCCTGCGCGGCATGAAACGCCAGACCCTGGCCAAGTTGCTGCAACAGCCCAAGCACGGCGCGGCGTGGCTGCCAACGGAAGCGACGCTGCTGCGCAAAGATCAGGTGGTGCTGATCGAAGCCGGCGACCTGGTACCGCTGGACGGCATCGTGATTGAAGGCGTGGCGTCGGTGGACGAAAGCGCGATCACTGGCGAATCGGCACCGGTGATTCGCGAGGCCGGCGGCGACTTTTCCTCGGTCACCGGCGGCACCCGTGTGCTGTCGGACTGGCTGGTGGTGCGTATCAGCGTCAACCCCGGCGAGTCGTTTCTGGACCGCATGATCTCGATGGTCGAATCGGCCAAGCGCCAGAAGACCCCGAACGAAGTGGCGCTGACCATCCTGCTGGTGGGCCTGACCCTGTTGTTTCTGCTGGTGATCGCCACGCTGAGCCCTTACTCGATCTTCGCCGTGGTCATGAGCGGCAGCGGCAGCGTGGTCAGCGCCACGGTGCTGGTGGCCTTGCTGGTGTGCCTGATCCCCACCACCATCGGCGGCCTGCTCTCGGCCATCGGCGTGGCGGGCATGAGCCGGATGATGTCGGCCAATGTCATCGCCACTTCCGGGCGGGCAGTCGAAGCGGCGGGCGACATCGACGTGTTGCTGCTGGACAAAACCGGCACCATCACCCTGGGCAACCGTCAGGCCAGCAGCTTTTTGCCGGCGCCGGGGATAAAAGAGGCCGAGTTGGCGGACGCCGCGCAACTGGCGTCCCTGGCCGATGAAACCCCGGAAGGCCGCAGCATCGTGGTACTGGCCAAACAGAAGTTCGACATTCGCGCGCGGGACATTCACCAGTTGGGCGCCAGCTTTGTCCACTTCACCGCGCAAACCCGCATGAGCGGGGTCGACCTGCCCGAAGGCCGGGCGATTCGCAAAGGTGCGGCGGACGCGATTCGCAGCCATATCGAGGCGTTGGGCGGCAGTTTTCCGACAAGCTTGCAGGCCAAGGTCGATGAAGTCGCGCGGCGTGGCAGCACGCCGCTGGTGGTCAGCGACGGTGCCAAGGCGCTGGGCGTGGTCGAACTCAAGGACGTGGTCAAGGGCGGCATCAAGGAACGCTTCGCCGAGTTGCGGCGCATGGGCATCAAGACCGTGATGATCACCGGCGACAACCGCCTGACCGCTGCCGCCATTGCGGTGGAGGCCGGCGTGGATGACTTCCTCGCCGAAGCCCGCCCGGAAGACAAGCTGCAATTGATCCGCGACTACCAGGCCCAGGGCAAGCTCGTGGCGATGACCGGCGACGGCACCAACGATGCGCCGGCGCTGGCCCAGGCCGACGTGGCGGTGGCGATGAACAGCGGCACCCAGGCCGCCAAAGAGGCCGGCAACATGGTCGACCTCGACAGCAACCCGACCAAGCTGATCGAAGTGGTCGAGGTCGGCAAACAGATGCTGATGACCCGCGGCGCCCTCACCACCTTCAGCGTGGCGAATGACGTGGCGAAGTACTTTGCAATCATCCCGGCGGCGTTTGTCGCGACCTATCCACAGCTCGGCGCATTGAATGTGATGCACCTGGCCAGCCCCAACTCGGCGATTCTCAGCGCGGTGATTTTCAACGCGCTGATCATTGTCGCGCTGATTCCCCTGGCCCTGCGCGGTGTGACCTACCGCTCGATCGGCGCGGCGGCGTTGCTCAACCGCAACCTGCTGATCTACGGCCTGGGCGGGGTGCTGGTGCCGTTTGCCGGGATCAAGCTGATCGACCTGCTGCTGACGGGGTTGGGCCTCGTATAGCGCCCCATCCACTGTAGGAGCGAGCTTGCTCGCGAAGGGCGCTAACGATAACGCGGGAAACCTGACACCCAACGGCACCCTCAGGTTTTTCGCGAGCAAGCTCGCTCCTACAGACAACTAGAGGAAGAATATGCCCGCCTTAAACGATGCACGCCCCGACCCCGACGCCCTGCTGGCGCGGGTACAACAAGAAGAACAGGCCGCCTTGCGCGGCAAATTGCGTATCTACTTCGGCTCCAACGCCGGGGTGGGCAAGACCTGCGCCATGCTCGCCGCGGCGCAACGCGAAGTCGCCCTGGGCCGCGACGTACTGGCCGGGGTGGTGGAAACCCATGGCCGCGCGGAAACCGCCGAGTGGCTCCATGGACTGGAACAACTGCCCCGCGCCGCGCTGCAGCATGGCGAGTTCGCGCTCAGCGAATTCGACCTCGACGCCGCCCTGCGCCGCCATCCCGCCGTGGTGTTGGTGGATGAACTGGCCCATAGCAACGTGCCCGGCTCGCGCCACCCCAAACGCTGGCAAGACGTGGAAGAGCTGCTCAGCGCCGGCATCGATGTCTGGACCACCCTCAACGTGCAGCACCTGGAAAGCCTGAATGACCTGGTCAGCGGGATCATCGGCATCCGCGTGCGCGAAACCGTGCCCGACCATGTGTTCGATAACGCCCACGACGTGGTGGTGATCGACCTGCCGCCGGACGATCTGTTGCAACGCCTCAAGGACGGCAAAGTGTACCTGGGCCCGGCGGCGTCGCGTGCGTCGCAACATTTTTTCCGCAAGGGCAACCTGCTGGCGCTGCGCGAACTGGCACTGCGGCGCACGGCCGACCGGGTCGACACGCAAATGCGCGTGTACCGCCGCGAACAGTCGATCAAGGCCCTGTGGCCGGCCCGCGAACGGCTGCTGGTCGGCGTGGCCGGTGACGCTGGCGATGAACGCCTGGTGCGTGAAGCGGCGCGCCTGGCGCAGAAGCTGGAAGCGGACTGGATTGTGGTCCACGTCGCGTCGGCCCAGGGACGCGGCGCCCAGCGCTACCTGAGCGCGATGAAGACCCTGGCCCTGGCCGGCGAATTCGGCGCCGACACGGCCACACTGCCGGGCATGGACGTCGCCGAAGCCCTGGTCGCCTGCGCCCGCGAGCACAATGCCAATCGCCTGGTGCTCGGCCATCATCCGCGCCGCCGGTGGCGGTTCTGGCATCAGTCGGTCAGCGACCGGATCAGCCGCCATCACCCGCAAATCGATCAGATCGTGATTGCCCACGGCCTGCTGCCGGGCAAGCCCGTCGTGCACGAAAAACCCGCGGCGCTGCCCGGCACTCGACTGGCCTACCTCTGGGCCAGCCTCGCCTGTTTCGCCGCCAGCGCCGGCGCCGCCCTGCTCTTGCAGGTGTTCGACCTGGCCAACGTGGTCATGCTGTTTTTGCTCACCGTCGTGTTGGTGGCGCTGCGCTATGGACGCGGCCCCGGCGTGTGGGCCGCGATGCTCGCGGTGCTGTGTTTCGACTTCTTTTTCGTACAGCCGCGCTATTCATTCACCGTCAACGACACCCAATATTTCTTCACCTTTGCGTTGATGCTCGGCATCGCCCTGATCACCGGCCAACTCACCGCGCGCCTGCGCCACGAAGCGCGCACCGCTGCCGCGCGCGAACGCCGCGCAACCTCCCTGGCGCGCCTGGCCCGCGACCTGTCGGCCGCGCTGACCGTGGAGCACATCAGCGAAGTCGCGCTGCGCACCTTCAGCGGCGTCTTCGAAGCCCGGGTCGGCCTGGCCCTCCCGGATGCCGCCGATGGCGTACACAGCGTCAGCGCGGGCGGGCTGCCGATCGACGACAGCATCGCCCAATGGGCTTACGACCACGGCCACCCCGCCGGCCACGGCACCGACACCCTGTCGGCGGCCAAGGGCTGCTACTTGCCGCTCAAAGCGCCGATGCGCGTGCGCGGCGTGCTGGTGCTGGAACTGGCGCAGAGCGAGCGCCTGAACGACCCACAGGAACGCCGCCTGCTCGAAGCCTGCATGAGCCAGCTGGCGATTGCCCTGGAGCGCGTGCATTTCGTCGAGGTGGCGCAAAGCACCCTGGTGCAGATGGAAGGCGAGAAAATGCGCAACACCCTGCTCGCGGCGATTTCCCACGACCTGCGCACGCCCTTGACCACGCTGATCGGCGCCGCCGACACCGCCCTGCCCCACGCCCCGCCGGGGCCGCTGACCGATCTGCTGCACGGCATCCACGAACAAGCCACGTCCATGCAGCGCCTGATCGAAAACCTGCTGGACATGGCACGCATGCAAGAACGCGGCGTGCGCCTGAACCGCCAATGGCACTCGCTGGAAGAAATCGTCGGCAGCGCCCTGCGCCAATTGCGCGAACCGTTGGCGCGGCACCCTGTCCACACCACGCTCGACGCGCACTTGCCGCTGGTTGAAGTCGACGCGCTGCTGATCGAGCGGGTGCTGGTCAACCTGCTGGACAACGCCGCCAAGTACACCCCGCCGGGCACCGCTATCCGCGTGGCCGCGAGCCAGGTCGGCGAGGGCATTGTGCTGGAGGTCAGCGACACCGGCCCCGGCCATGCGCCGGCGAATCTGTTCGAACCCTTCACCCGCGGCCAGCAGGAATCGTCCGTCGCCGGCATCGGCCTGGGCCTGGCGCTGGCCAAACGCATCGTCGAGGCCCACGGCGGGCGCATCGACGCCAACCCCGGCCGCGCGTGCGGCATGCATTTCATCATCACGCTACCGGCGGGCACCCCGCCCGTCATGGACCCCTTATGAGCACTGCACGCATTCTGATTGTTGAAGACGAGGCCAACATCCGCCGCTTTGTCGGCATTGCCCTGCAAGATGAAGGTTTTCAGGTGTTCGAGGCCGACAGCGTCAAACGCGCGCTGATCCATGCCGCCAGCCGTCAGCCGGACCTGGTGATCGTCGACCTCGGCCTGCCGGACGGCGATGGCAAACAACTGATCAGCGAACTGCGCGGCTGGCTGGCGGTGCCGATCCTGGTGTTGTCGGCGCGTGACCGCGAAGAAGAAAAAGTCGCCGCCCTGGACGCCGGCGCCGATGACTACCTGACCAAGCCGTTCGGCGTGCCCGAACTGCTCGCACGCATCCGCGCCCAACTGCGCCGGCATGGGCAGACCGGCAGCGTGGTGGCGACCAGCAAGGTGGCGTTCGGCGAGATCGAGGTCGACCTGGCCACCCATGAAGTGTCACGTTCGGGCCAGCCGGTCCACCTGACGCCCATCGAGTACCGCTTGCTCTGCGCGATGATTCGCGGCCAGAGCCGGGTGCTGACTCACCGGCAACTGCTGCTGGACGTGTGGGGCCTGGACTACGTCGACCGCGCCCACTACCTACGTGTACACATGGCGCATTTGCGGCAAAAACTCGAGGCCGACCCGGCGCAGCCGCAGTACTTCATTACCGAGTTGCAGGTGGGCTACCGGTTGGTCGGGTTGTGAACAGGCGCGCGGCGGCGAAGTCCACGAACACGCGGATTTTCGGCGAGAGATGGCGACTGGACGGCCACAACGCCCAGAACTGGCCCTCGTCCTCGCAATGGCCCTCCAACACGGTGTCCAACTGCCCTTGGGCGAGCGCTTCGCGGGCGAGAAAGTCCGGCACGTAGGCAATGCCGTGGCCGTCGACGGCGGCGCTGAGCATGGCTTCCATATTGTTCAACGTCAGCGCCGTGGGCAGGCGCAACGCCGTGATCGCGGGGTTGGCGGACAACGTCCAGTCCATGATCTTGCCGGTGGTGGCAAACCGATAACGCAGGCATGGGTGGCGCTCAAGATCGGCGAGGGTTGCCGGCCGCCCGTGCTCGCGCAGATACGCGGGCGATGCACACAGCACAAACCTGAACGGCCCCAGCTTGCGGGCCATCAAGCTCGAATCGGCCAGGCCGCCGCTGCGGATCACCACGTCGAAGCCCTCCTCGATCACATCCACCAGGTGGTCGTTGAAATCCAGTTCCAGCTCGATCTCCGGGTAGGTCTGCCTGAACGCGAGCATATGCGGAAAGAGAAAGCGGTAGCCGATGGTCGGCAGGCTGACGCGCAATTTGCCACGGGGCGCTTGTATGGCATGGGAAAGCATGGCGCGGGCGTCGTGCAGGTCGTCGAGAATTTTCCGACAGCGCTCGTAGAACAATTGACCTTCGGCGGTCAGGCCGACTTTGCGCGTGCTGCGGTGCAGCAGGCGCACATTCAGCGAGGCTTCGAGTTTGGCGACATTCTTGCCCACCGCCGAGGCGGAAACCCCCAGTGCCCGCGCTGCCCCCACGAAGCTGAGGGCTTCTGCCGTTTTGACGAAGGCGATCACGCCGCTGAGATTATCCGTCACGCCATTACATCCATTCAGTCCGTTATGAGTGGAATGTAAGGCTGTTTATCGATGATTGCATCCTGTCTAGAGTCTTTGTCTTCATAAAACAGCCGGAATGCCCCCCATGCACACCACCACCGAGACCCTGCCCGCCCCGGGCCGCCATGCCATCCTGGCCGCGATTTGCCTGGCGGCGTTGGTGTTGCCCATGAGCTTTACCGGCGGCGCTGTCGCCACGCCATTTATCGGCCAGACATTCGCCGCCCACCCCACGCAACTGGCGTGGATCACCAACGCGTTCATGCTCAGCTTCGGCAGCTTGTTGATGGCCGCCGGCACCCTCGCCGACCGCTATGGGCGCAAGCGCCTGTTTTTATGGGGCATGGCACTGTTTACTGGCGCCTCCCTGTGGCTGACGGTGGCACCGGGCATGCTCTGGCTGGATGCCTTGCGCGCACTGCAGGGCGTCGCGGCGGCCATCGCGCTGGCCAGCGGTTGTGCGGCGCTGGCCCAGGAATTTGACGGGCATGCGCGCACGCGCGCCTTCAGCCTGCTGGGCACCACCTTCGGCGCGGGGCTGGCGTTTGGCCCGCTGTTGTCGGGGCTGCTGATCGAACAGTGGGGCTGGCGCGCGATTTTCCTCGGCACGGCCGTGCTGGCAGGCCTCTCGCTCATGCTCGCCGCGCCGACCCTGCGGGAAAGCCGCGATCCCCGGGCACTGCGCCTGGACACGGCCGGCGTGCTGACGTTTTCGGCCATGCTGGTGAGCTTGACCACAGCGGTCATCCTCGCGCCGGAGCAGGGTTGGGGCGCGGCGAGCACGCGGTACCTGCTGGCGGCGGCCGCCGTGTTGCTGCTGGTGTTTATCCTCGTTGAACATCGCGTCCGCCACCCGATGCTCGACCTGCAGCTGTTTCGCTTTGCGCGCTTCCTTGGCGTGCAACTGCTGCCGATCGGCACCTGTTACTGCTACATCGTCCTGATCGTGTTGCTGCCGCTGCGCTTTATCGGCGTCGAAGGCCACGGCGCGTCCGAGGCAGGCTTGATGATGCTCGCACTGTCAGCGCCCATGCTGGGGGTGCCGATGCTCGCGGCGACGCTCACGCGCTGGCTGTCGGCGGGCGTGCTGTGCGCCATTGGCCTGCTGATCGCGGCGGCGGGCTTGTATGCGCTGAGCCTGGTTCAGGTCGGCCAGCCGTGGCAGACAGTGGTCGCGATGCTGATCATCGGCATCGGCACCGGGTTGCCATGGGGCTTGATGGACGGGCTGGCGATCAGCGTGGTTCCCAAAGAACGTGCGGGCATGGCGGCGGGGATTTTCAATACCACACGCGTGGCCAGTGAAGGCGTGGCGCTGGCGGTTACCCTGGCGGTGTTGAGCGCCCTGGTTGCGCGTCATCTGCCGCAGCACACGGCGCTGGACGTTTCCGTCATTGCGCAGAGCCTGGTCATGGGCAATGTGCAGCACGCCAGTGCGAGCCTGCCCGTGGCGGTGTTGCGCACGGCCTATATCGCCGGCTTCAACAACTTGTTGCAACTGCTGGCGGGCTTCACCCTGCTGACGGCGGCGGCGGTGTTGATTTTCCTCGGTCGACGCCCCATCGCGCCCCTCCACGCCGAGGCCGCACAGGGAGCGCCGAGCTGAATGGCAGGCACAAAAAAAGCCCGCTCGATGAGCGGGCTTTCTGTGGTGACCTGGCGTTCAGCGTTCCAGGTTACCGAATATGGCGCAGCGGACGGGACTCGAACCCGCGACCCCCGGCGTGACAGGCCGGTATTCTAACCGACTGAACTACCGCTGCGCGTAACACTTGAAGCGAATGGTGGGTGATGACGGGATCGAACCGCCGACCCTCTGCTTGTAAGGCAGATGCTCTCCCAGCTGAGCTAATCACCCTTCACTTTCGGTGTGGGCCGCATCATATACGAAAAATCCGCAATGTGTTGATTTAAATGCAATTTATTTTAAATATTTTTCAATGAGCGGCGCGCCCCGGTAAAAACGGGCTTCTTCTGGGCCAAACGCGGCGCTATTGCGTTTACCCGATGGCCCGTTAACAGGTCACCCCGCACCGGGTTTTCCAAAGCCCAGACCGCAAAAAGCCCGCTCAATGAGCGGGCTTGCCGTGCCCCACCTCCGTCAGAAGTCGAAGAACACTGTTTCTTCTTCGCCCTGTATGCGGATATCGAAACGATAAGCCAACTTGCCATCAACCGTGCAACGCTTGGCGACCAGCGTCTCCCGACGTTGAGGCTGCTCGATCAGATTCAGCACCGGATCGATCGCATTGGCCTGGGCTTCGTCGTCGAAGTACACCCGGGTCTGCAAGTGAATATTGATGCCCCGCGCGAACAGCGAAACATTGACGTGCGGCGCCATCGGCACACCCGCAGCGTTCTTCACGGTGCCCGGCTTGACGGTATGGATCTGCCACTCGCCAGTATCCGTGGTCGCCGTGCGGCCAAAACCGTTGAAGGGCTTTTCCAGGTTGTAGTCGCTGTCGTAAACGCCTTCGTGGTCAGCCTGCCAACATTCCAGGAACGCATCGCGGATCAGGTGACCGTTGCCGTCATAGACATGGCCCAGTAACAGGATGTGCTCCCCCGGCGCACCAGGCTTGGCCATTTCGTTCCAGATTTCCTGCTCGCGGGGCGGGTTGCCTGCCGCCTCCAGCGCCAGGCCGATATGCACGTAAGGACCGGCGGTTTGCGACGGGGTTTCAGGCAGAAGTTCAACGGGCATGGACGTGCCTCCTCAACGGTTTTCGAAGTGGGTCTTGCGCTGACCGCGCAGAACGATATCAAAGCGATAAGCCAGGCAATCCATGGGATTGGCCATGCTCATATCAAGCCTTGCGATCAGGCTCTGCACCGCATCCGGATTGGCGATCGACTTGACGATCGGGCACATCGGGATGAGCGGGTCACCTTCGAAATACAGCTGGGTGATCAATCGCGTGGCAATCGACGGGCCACTGATGGAGAAGTGAATATGCGCCGGACGCCAGTCATTGGGACCATTGCGCCACGGATACGGGCCGGGCTTGACCGTGCGGAAACTGTAGTTGCCGTCGCGGTCGGTCAAGGCACGGCCGACGCCGCCGAAGTTAGGGTCGATGGGGGCCAGATAGCTGTCTTTCTTGTGTCGATAGCGACCACCGGCATTGGCTTGCCACATCTCCACCAGGGTATGGGGAATCGGCTTGCCATACTGGTCACAGACCCGACCGGCGACGATGATGCGCTCACCGATGGGCAAGCCCCCGTGGTTGAAGTTCAGCAGCAGATCGTTATCGTGCTGCCCCATCTTCAGGTGGGAAAAGTCCGGGCCGCTGGTTTCCGAGCGGGATAGGGGGATGCTCACCAAGGCTTGACGCGGGGAACGCAGGATCGAGGTTTTGTAGTCAGGCGTCAGGGCTTTGGGGTGCCAATTACGATCACGAATGACGAAACGGCTATTGTCCGCATCAGACATGTCGGTTTCCTTTTTGTTATGGATGAAAATCAGGGGTGAACGCTGGGTAACCGGCAATCACCGCCCCAGTCTCGCCTGATCAGGCGCCCTCCAACACTGAAAAAACCGACCCTATCCATATCCAGATGGTTATGGATAGCAGCCTTCGCGATATTCCTCGCCCACCTCGCGCAACACCTCCACGCACCATTGAGCCGCCATGGACATCGTCAGCGCGGGATTGCTGCACAGCCCCACAGAACCACCGGGTTCACGAATACCCAGCTCCAACTCAAACAGATCACCTCGATTCAGGTCCTGCCTGACCGCATCAAAAGGCGCGACCCAGATCGCCTGACTGCCCTGCACATAACGCCGACTCAAGATCAACGACAGGGTTTCCAGACGCTGGCGCGGCGGGCTGATGCCGTGCTGCACAAACAGGCTGTCGGCGTATTTGCGGATCGTCGTCCCCGCCAGCGGCAACACCAGCGGATAATTTTCGATATGTTCATGCGCCTGCGGGTCAGCCAATAGCGGATGGCCGTTACGCACCACCAGGGTCATGGATTCGCTGTACAGATGCTCGAACATCAGCCCCAGGATCTGCGGACTATCGGTCATGCGTCCGACCACCAGGTCCAACTCCCCTACACGCAATTGCGACAACAGGTACGCGCTCGGCCCGGTCACCACGCTCACGACCAACGCGGGATGTCGGGCATGCAAACGACAGACGACCTCGGGCACCAGCAAACTTTCCACGGTGGACAGCACGCCGAGCCTGGCGGTGAAGGGTTCGTGCTCGCCGGCACGCAGACTATTCACCCCTTCTCGCAGCGCTTGTACGCTCGGCCCGGCATAACGCAGGAAAGCCACCCCGGCTTCAGTCAACGCCGCGCCACTTTTGCTGCGCACGAATAACGTGGCGGTCAGCAGGGTTTCGAGCTCTTTGAGGGTCTTGGACAGCGCCGGTTGGCTGATCGCCAGTTTTTCCGAGGCGCGCGCCAGGCTGCCCTGGCGCGCCACTTCGAGAAAGCACACCAGATGGCGGAATTTGATGCGGGTATCGATATTCACCGTATGTTGCCGCCTTCGAGGTGTCCCCTGCCGCGCGTGAAAAAGCGCGAGAAGTAAGCTGGTTCGGAAGATTACCCGCGAAAGTGTACCGCCGATCGATCTCACCACACAGCGAACGCAGGTTGGGCGGCGTCGCCAGGGCGCCGAATCCCGGGCACAAAAAAGCCCGCTCGATGAGCGGGCTTTCTGTGGTGACCTGGCGTTCAGCGTTCCAGGTTACCGAATATGGCGCAGCGGACGGGACTCGAACCCGCGACCCCCGGCGTGACAGGCCGGTATTCTAACCGACTGAACTACCGCTGCGCGTAACACTTGAAGCGAATGGTGGGTGATGACGGGATCGAACCGCCGACCCTCTGCTTGTAAGGCAGATGCTCTCCCAGCTGAGCTAATCACCCTTCGTTTCGGTGTGGCGCGCATTCTACGGAGCGACCCAAGGTCTGGCAAGCACTTTCTTAAATCTTTTTTTTCAGCCCTTCCAATGGCTTAGGCAGGGTTGGCCTCAGCCGCTATCAAGACAATAATGCCCCCCTTTGTATAAAGGAGAGACTCACCCCATGTGGTTCAAGAACCTGCTTATCTATCGCCTGACCCAAGATCTGCCTGTTGATGCCGAGGCGTTGGAAACTGCAATGGCCACCAAACTGGCGCGCCCTTGTGCAAGCCAGGAGTTGACCACTTACGGTTTCGTCGCGCCTTTCGGTAAAGGTGAAGACGCTCCCCTGGTCCACGTCAGCGGTGACTTCCTGCTGATCGCTGCGCGCAAGGAAGAACGCATCCTGCCGGGTAGCGTGGTGCGTGATGCACTGAAAGAGAAAGTCGAAGAGATCGAAGCCGAGCAAATGCGCAAGGTCTATAAAAAGGAGCGGGACCAGATCAAGGATGAAATCATCCAGGCCTTCCTGCCGCGCGCGTTTATCCGTCGCTCGTCGACCTTCGCCGCGATAGCGCCGAAACAGGGTCTGATCCTGGTCAACTCGGCCAGCCCGAAACGCGCCGAAGACCTGCTGTCGACCCTGCGTGAAGTGATCGGCACCCTGCCGGTGCGCCCACTCACCGTGAAAACCGCGCCAACCGCGGTCATGACCGACTGGGTCACCACCCAGAAACCGGCCGATGACTTCTTCGTCCTCGACGAATGCGAACTGCGCGACACCCACGAAGACGGCGGCATCGTGCGCTGCAAGCGCCAGGACCTGACCAGCGAAGAAATCCAGCTGCACCTGAGCACCGGCAAAGTGGTGACCCAACTGTCGCTGGCCTGGCAGGACAAGCTGTCCTTCATGCTCGACGACAAGATGACCGTCAAGCGCCTGAAGTTCGAAGACCTGCTGCAGGACCAGGCCGAACAGGACGGTGGCGACGAAGCGCTGGGCCAACTGGACGCCAGCTTTACCCTGATGATGCTGACCTTCGGCGAATTCCTGCCGGCGCTGATCGAAGCACTGGGCGGCGAAGAAACCCCACAGGGTATCTAAGCGCACTATCGCCTTACTGTAGGAGCGAGCTTGCTCGCGAAAAACCTGAGCGCGCCGCGTGCATTCAAAATGCCCGCGTCATCGTTGACGATTTTCGCGAGCAAGCTCGCTCCTACAATGGTTTTTCCGTACACCTAATAATAAGGACTTCCCCATGCGCGCACTCGCCGCCTTGAGTCGCTTCGTCGGCAATACCTTCGCCTACTGGGTGTTGATCTTTGCCGTGCTGGCCTTCGTCGAACCCGGCTGGTTCAGCGGCTTGAAAAGCACCATCGTCCCGCTGCTGGGCCTGGTGATGTTCGGCATGGGGCTGACCCTCAAACTCGAAGACTTCGCCGAAGTCGCCCGCCATCCGTGGCGTGTGGCCCTGGGCGTGGTCGCGCACTTTGTGATCATGCCGGGCGTGGCCTGGTTGCTGTGCCGAGCCTTCAACCTGCCGCCCGAAATCGCCGTCGGCGTGATCCTCGTCGGCTGCTGCCCAAGCGGCACCTCGTCCAACGTGATGACCTGGCTGGCCCGTGGCGACCTGGCGTTGTCGGTGGCGATCGCCGCCGTCACCACCCTCCTCGCGCCACTGCTGACCCCGGCGCTGATCTGGCTGCTGGCTTCGGCCTGGCTGCCGGTGTCGTTCATGGAATTATTCTGGTCGATCCTGCAAGTGGTGCTGTTGCCGATCGTGCTTGGCGTGGTGGCGCAACGTGTGCTCGGCGAGCGGGTCCGCCATGCGGTGGAGGTGCTGCCGCTGGTGTCGGTGGTGAGCATCGTGATCATCGTCGCCGCCGTGGTGGCCGCCAGCCAGGCCAAGATCGCCGAGTCGGGCCTGCTGATCATGGCCGTGGTGATGCTGCACAACAGCTTCGGTTACGTGCTGGGCTATTTCACCGGCCGCCTGTTCAAGCTGCCGTTGGCGCAACGCAAGTCGCTGGCGTTGGAAGTGGGCATGCAGAACTCCGGGCTGGGTGCCGCGCTGGCCAGCGCGCATTTTTCGCCGCTGGCCGCGGTGCCGAGTGCGCTGTTCAGTGTCTGGCACAATATTTCCGGGGCGCTGCTGTCGACGTACTTCCGCCGCATGAGCGAAAAGGAAGACCGCCGCACCCTGGAAGCCACTGCGAAAACTTGATCGTTTGATCAATCTTCGGCACTCTACCGAACGCCGCGGGGACGACCCCGCGACGCTATCGCGTACACATCAGGGGACGACCCCGCTTTTATAGAGGGAGGTCATCATGTCCTGGATCATTCTGGTTTTCGCCGGGCTGTTCGAAGTCGGCTGGGCCGTCGGCTTGAAATACACCGACGGCTTCAGCAAGCCGCTGCCCACCGCCCTGACGATTGCCGCCATGGCCATCAGCCTCGGCCTGCTGGGGCTGGCCATGAAGGAATTGCCGCTGGGCACCGCCTACGCCATCTGGACCGGTGTGGGTGCAGTGGGCACGGTGATCGCCGGGATTATCCTGTTCGGGGAATCCATGGCGCTGTTCCGACTGGCCAGTGTGGCGTTGATCATCGCCGGGTTGGTGGGGCTCAAGATCAGCGCGTAGCCTCTGCCGGCACGCAGTCTCGCCCCCCACCTACATAATTCCCCCCGCAGCAACGATCGACGCACGGTTACGTATAGCGCTGGCGTAATGGCAGACCAAACTCGTAGAGCAGCGCGTTTTCGGTGAAAGGCCAGACGTTGGAGGTGGAGGCCGGCAGATTCGGGTCGAATTTATAGGGGGCGTGGCTGGTGAAGAGTCCGACCGCCTGGCGCTCAAAATTATCCTCGTACACCGGCATGAACCGGGGTCGGCCATTTGAATCGTAGCCCACCATTCTGGAGCCTGAAAAAGTCGTACCTGTCAGCGCAGAGCCTTCACCAAAATTGATCGCATGGGCGAGCTCATGTTGCAGAACAACGATCGGAGGCCGTTGGTCCCCCGGAACAATGAAGTTAGGTTGATACGTCAGGACCGGATCTGTTGCAGGTATGCCCGCAACGCCGTCTTTGACAAAACCGTCGCCATAATCAGCACGGCGGCCTTCATCGCTGCGCGTAACTCCGAGACCTGGATCACTGTAGTCATAGAAACTACCATCGGCCCCTTGTCGGATCTTGACAGGCGCTTCAAGCGAATCGATTTTTGCAAGCACCCTCTGCCCCACCGGCGAGCCTCTGAGAAACTCAAGGTCATCATTTACACGCTGGCGGAACTCCTGGCTTCCTTCGACTTTGATCCCGCGATGACCGACGTCAAGGGGGGCGACTTCCCGAAAGCCTGACTCGGAACGGAGCTGGCTCAGATCGTCGACCCCTCGCCGTCCGAAGACACGATCATTTTCATTGGTTGTCTGGACAGTATCCCGCCCCCTCCCGGTATAAATAGTATTGCTGTCTCCCCCGACGATATGGTCATCGCCCGGTCCGCCATGCAGAATGTTGTGCCCCCTTCCGCCATAAATCAGATCGTTATCCTCCCCGCCATCCACGTAGTTGGTTTTGGTATCTGGCCCTCCGCCTGCACGCAATTCATCGCTGCCTTTGCCACCGTAAATCACAGCATTGCCACTGCCCCCGGTGATAAAGTCATTTCCATCATTACCTTCGGCGTAGCTTTCACCGCTGCCCAGGTTAATCACGTCAGAACCCTCCCCGCCGAACACATTCGTCTTGCCCGACCCGGCGTAAACCGTATCGTTACCCGCGCCGGCATAGATAAACGTTTCCCGACTCCCCCCGTAACCGATGCTGACGCCATCATTCCCCCCGCCGGTTTCGACCACAACGCCCTGTTTGATTGCGGGATTTTCATGATGTTGAATGTCGTAGGACTTCCCATTGATCTGCGCGAGGAGCCCACCGTCCCGGCTTTCTTCGATATGGATAGAATCATCACCATTGCCGGTTTTGATGCGAAGGGTCTCATGGTTCCGTTGTGCACGAGACGAGGTGCCACGTTCGCGAGTAATGCTGACATTGCCATCATGGTATCCCCGACTCGGGTCGACCTTGGTCGGCGCAGACGGTGATGAAGGGCTGCCAAAATCAATACTGCCTTGCCGGCCCTCGGCCTTGGCGCGAACCTGTTCACGACTGGGCGCGCTCTGGAAGTATGAATCGGCCGGCGCAGCATCAGATTGCCTTGCACGCCGCTGGAGATCGGAGTCACTGCCATAAGTCACCGGGCCAGCCTCGACTGAACCGATCTCCACCCTGGATGGCCCATGAGTATTGTTGTACATAAACGGCACATTGGCAGTGATCGGAGCCGCATGGGCGGCCTGTCTGACGGGATCACTCGCCGCGCGATAGGCCGAGTTGGCTTTTTGATCTTCGCCGGAGTAAGCCAGCTGCGGCTGCGGTGAAGCAGCAGAAGCAGAAGTAGAAGTTGAGTCCATCGTTAGCTCCCGTCATACGCAGAGGAAGACGATAACTCTGTGGCGTGCTGACCGAAAACGTTCCTCCAATAGAGTGAAAAATTACCGGACTGGGCATGAAGGAGCCGCGTCACGCCGGAACATCCTGGCGCCACACCGCTCGCCAGCAGCACGCATGCCGAGTAAACCCGGCTCGCTACTTCACCGCCCCCCGCAGTTCCCCGACCAAACCCTGCAAGTGCGACGGTGTCGCTGCCTGCGCCGTTACCGGCTGGCCGACCACCAGTGTCACGCGCGACCAAATGCGATGAAAGAAGCCCTTGTTAGGGTCGCGGCTGAAAAAACTCCCCCACAAGCCCTGCAACGCCAATGGAATCACCGGCACCGGCGTCTCTTCCAGAATGCGCGTCACACCACCGCGGAACTCGTTCATCTCGCCATCACTGGTCAACTTGCCTTCCGGGAAGATGCACACCAACTCGCCGTCCTTCAGGTACTGCGCAATTCGTGTGAAGGCTTTTTCGTAGATCTGGATGTCTTCATTACGCCCGGCAATCGGAATCGTCCCGGCGGTGCGAAAGATGAAGTTGAGCACCGGCAAGTGGTAGATCTTGTAGTACATGACAAAGCGAATCGGCCGACGCACCGCGCCACCAATCAACAGCGCATCGACGAACGAGACGTGGTTGCACACCAGCAAGGCCGCGCCTTCGTCCGGGATCAGTTCCAGGTTGCGATGCTCGACGCGGTACATGGAATGGCTGAGCAGCCAGATCATGAAACGCATGGTGAACTCGGGGACGATCTTGAAGATGTAGGCGTTGACCGCCACGTTGAGCAGCGACACCACCAGGAACAGCTCGGGGATCGACAGCTTGGCCACGCTCAGCAGCAGGATCGACACAATCGCCGAGACCACCATGAACAGCGCGTTGAGGATGTTGTTGGCGGCGATCACCCGCGCCCGTTCGTTCTCGGCGGTGCGCGACTGGATCAGTGCGTACAACGGCACGATATAGAAGCCGCCGAACACACCCAGGCCGAGGATATCGAACAACACCCACCAGGCCTGGCCGTACCCGAGCACCGCCAGCCAGTCGTTAGCCTGCACGTTCTGCGGCATGCCGCCGGAATGCCACCACAGCAGCAGACCGAACACCGTCAGGCCGAAGGAGCCAAACGGCACCAGGCCGATTTCCACTTTACGCCCGGAGAGTTTTTCGCAGAGCATCGAGCCCAGCGCGATGCCCACCGAGAACACCGTGAGGATCAGGGTCACCACGGTTTCGTCGCCGTACAACCATTCCTTGGCGTAGGCCGGGATCTGCGTCAGGTAGATCGCGCCGACAAACCAGAACCACGAGTTGCCGACGATCGAGCGCGACACCGCCGGGGTCTGCCCCAGGCCCAGGCGCAAGGTGGCCCAGGACTGGCTGAAGATGTTCCAGTCCAGCCGCAGTTGCGGCGAAGACGCCGCCGCCCGCGGAATGCCGCGGCTGGCCAGGTAACCCAGCAGCGCCACGCCGACAATCGCCACCGCCACCACCGGCGCGTAATGGGCGGACGACATCATGATCCCGGCGCCGATGGTGCCGGCCAGGATCGCCAGGAACGTGCCCATTTCCACCAGGCCGTTGCCACCCACCAGCTCATCCTCGCGCAGGGCCTGAGGCATGATCGAGTACTTCACCGGGCCGAACAGCGCGGAATGGGTACCCATGGCAAACAACGCCAGCAGCATCAGTTCCAGATGATTGAACAAAAAGCCGGTGGCGCCGACGGCCATGATCACGATCTCGCCGACCTTGATCGCGCGGATCAACGCGTCCTTGTTGAATTTCTCGCCAAACTGCCCGGCCAGCGCCGAGAACAGGAAGAACGGCAGGATAAACAACAAAGCGCACAGGTTGACCCAGATGGCGCGGTCACCGTCGATGCTCAACTTGTAGAGAATCGCCAGGATCAGCGATTGCTTGAAGATGTTGTCGTTGAAGGCACCCAGTAACTGGGTAATGAAGAACGGCAGAAAGCGCCGTGTGCGCAGCAAGGTGAATTGTGAGGGGTGGCTCATCGTCCGTGTTCCTGCGTGGCCTGGTTTTTTTTCAGGCCACGACTTTACCTAATCCCGCTTACTTATTCCCTAATCCTGCAATACACGGCGAAACAAAAAGCTCACCTTTATAGGCCCCCTGCACGGTGCGCTTGGCGACGACCAGCCACATCAGCGCCAACGCCAGCACCAGCATGCCGCCCACTACGCTGAAGAACCCCAGGTGCAACACATTCGCCAGCTTCAACGTGGCCAGGGCGTAGACCCCCAACGGAAAGGTGAAGCCCCACCAGCCCAGGTTGAACGGGATACCGGCGCGCAGGTAACGCAGGGTGATCAGCACCGCGATCAGCATCCACCACAAACCGAAGCCCCACAGGGTAATCCCGGCGATCAGGCCCAGACCGTAGGCGATTTCACCGACAGTGGGCAAGCCATTGGCGGCGAAGATCGCCGGTGCATCGCCGCCCAGCAGCAGCATACCGAGGGCGCCGGTGCCGATCGGGCCAAGTGCCAGCCAGCTCGACGCGGCCATGTTGGCGTGGGGCAGCTTATGCAGGGCCATGCGCAGCATCAGGATGGTCAGAATGCTGAACGCCACCGGCAGGGAAAATGCCCACAGCACGTAGCTGGTCACCAGCATCACCAGTTGCCCGTGGGCATCCGCCAGGTGCGTCGCCAACAAGCCACCGCTGGCAGCGGCGACTTCAGCGGCGACCACCGGCAACAGCCAGACGGCGGTCATCTGGTCGATGCTGTGTTCCTGGCGCGTGAACATCATGAACGGAATCAGCACACCGCAGGCCACTGCCATCGCCACGTCCAGCCACCACAGCGCTTCGGCCAGCGGCACCACGCCAGCACCCCAGCGCGGCAGGCCGAACAGCAGCAAACCGTTGAGCAGCGTAGCCAGGCCCATGGGAATGGTGCCGAAGAACATCGATACCGTGGAGTGCCCGAAGATCCGTCGCGCTTCGTCGAAAAACATCACCCAGCGCGCCGCATACAAGGCGCTGAACAGGATGAACAGGCCGATGGTGAACAGCCACAACCCTTCGGCGATGGCGTACATGCCGGGCAGATTGACCGGCAGTTGCGCCAGCGCCAGCGCCAACACCCCGGTGCCCATGGTGGCGGCGAACCAGTTCGGGGTGAACTGGCGGATCACTTCCCGAGGACGGGCCAGGTGGCTGAAGGGTTTGTAGTTCAGGGTGGTCGAGCAGGTCATGATGGCAATCCTCTTCCTCGTAGGAGGTTGGGGCCATGGTAGAACCTGAGCGCATATCTATATAACGGGTAATATCTCTAACTGTTATCTATTTTACCAATATAGCGTCAGGCGCTGCCCTTGCACCCGACCCGCAATGCATCCTGGCGCAGCAACCCGGCCAGGGCGCCGAGGGTCAGCATGATCAGCACGACACCATAGCCGTCCGTGGTGGCGATGAGGCCAAAACTGCGGATCAGATTGCCCGCCAGCAAAGACGGCAGGCAGAACGCCAGGTAGCTCAGCACGTAAAACGCCGACATCAACCCCGCCCGCTCATGGGGCAAGGCCAGCGGCACCACACTGCGCAAGGCCCCGAGAAAGCCCGCGCCAAAACCACTGCCGGCGATCAACGTGGCGATGAAAAACAGCGGCAGGCTGGCGCTGTGGACCGCCGCGAGGATCAGTGCCACGCCAACGGCCAGCAGGCTGGCGCCCAACCGCAGGACCTTGTGGGCCGGGCGATTGCGCAGGCTGAAAATCATCAGCGCGCCGCTCAAGGTCAACACCGCGACCAGGCCGCCACCGATCAGGTTGGAGGTCGAGCCGGTCGCCGCCCGTACCAGCGACGGCGCCAGGGACAAATAGAAGCCGCCCATGGCCCACACCGCCACGTCCACCGGCAACGACAGCCACAACGCCCGGCGCGCTTGCGGCGGCACGTGCAAAGTCGGGCGCAATGACGCCAGCGCGCCGGGGATGCGGCTGACGGTTTCCGGTAAACGCCACACATACATGGCCTGCCCGAGCATCAGCGCGAGCAGTGTCCAGTAGATCAACTGGGTGGGCAGCGGCGCGAATTCCACCAGCAGGCTGCTGCCCATCGCGCCACAAGCCATGCCCAGCAAGGGCGCGACGCTATTGACCAGCGGCCCCTGTTGGCGGTCGGTGTCGAGCAGGGCCGCGCCCAATACCGCGGTGGCCATGCCGGTGGCGAAACCCTGCAGCGTCCGTGCGGCGATCAGCCAGGCCACGCTGCTCTCATTGATAAACAGCAGCATCGCCAGCATATTCAGGGCCAGTGCGGCAAAAATCACCGGCTTGCGCCCCAGGTGATCCGACAGCGAACCCACGGTCAACAGCGCCGCCAGCAAGCTCAAGGCGTAGACCCCGAAGACCAGTGTGAGCATGCCCGAGGAAAAATGCAGGCCCTCCTGGTACAGGTGATACAACGGCGTCGGCGCGCTGGAGGCCGCCAGGAACGTCAGCAAGGTGATCGCCAGGAACACCAGGCTGGAACGATGAGAAGTGAGGCTGGACATGGGCACGCTCCGCTAAAGCTAATATTTTGCTTTTGTCGAGTGTGCTACTGCTCGCCGCTTAAAGCAAATTCTTTGTGTTAAGGTCACAGGCATGGCGATAAAAGAAGGCCTCCGCCCGGGGGGCCGTAGTGCCCGGGTACAAGAATCCGTCCATTCGGCGGTGCGCGAACTGCTGGAAACCCATGAGCGGTCCAGCGTCACCGTACCGATGATCGCGGCGCGCGCGGGCGTCACGCCGTCGACCATCTACCGCCGCTGGGGCGACCTCTCGGTGTTGCTCGCCGATGTGGCCCTGGCGCGCATGCGCCCGGACAGCGCGCCGGCCAACACCGGCAGCCTGCGCGGCGACCTGCGGGCGTGGGCCGAGCAATACCTGGATGAGATGAGTTCGGAGCCGGGGCGCAACATGATGCGCGATGTGCAATCCAGCCAGACGCCGGGGTATTGCGTGAGCATCCTGAGCGGGCAGCTTCAAACCATCGTCGAGCGCTACCCGAACGCCACGCCGCCACCGCCGAGCGCGGACCGCCTGATCAACCTGCTGGCGGCGCCGACGGTGTTTCGCATTCTGTTCTCCCCCGCGCCACTGGCGGTGGATGAGCTGCACGCGCTGATCGAGTTGGCGCTGCAAGGGTAAAGACGTTATTCAGAAACCAATGTGGGAACGGGCTTGCCCGCTCCCACATTTTTTACGGCGTGTAATCCGGCGTTACGTCCGCATCCCGCGCCCGCTCACCAGCAACCGCGCGCAACCGATGTACAACACCGCCGTGGCCACGACCATGAAGGTGATCGCCACGCTGATCCGGATATCCGACACGCCCAGGATGCCGTAGCGGAAGGCGTTGACCATGTGCAGCACCGGGTTGGCCAGCGACACGGTCTGCCAGAACGGCGGCAGCAAGGTAATGGAGTAGAACACCCCGCCCAGGTAGGTCAGCGGCGTCAGCACGAAGGTCGGGATGATCGAAATGTCATCGAAGTTGCGGGCAAACACCGCGTTGATGAAGCCCAGCAGCGAGAAGATCGTCGCCGTCAGCACCACCACCACCAGGGTGATGCCGAGGTGATGCACTTGCAGTTGGGTGAAGAACAACGACAACAAGGTCACGATCACGCCGACCATCAAGCCACGCAGCACGCCGCCCAAGGTGTAGCCGATCAGAATGGTGTGCGGCGACACCGGCGAAACCATCAGTTCTTCGATGGAGCGCTGGAACTTGCTGCCGAAGAAACTCGACACCACGTTGCCGTAGGAGTTGGTGATCACCGACATCATGATCAGGCCCGGCACGATGTACTCCATGTAGGTGAAACCGCCCATGCCGCCGATCTGCCGGCCGATCAGGTTACCGAAGATCACGAAGTACAGGACCATGGTGATCGCCGGCGGCAGCAGGGTCTGCGGCCAGATCCGGGTAAAGCGTTTCACTTCGCGGTAGACGATGGTTTGCAGGGCGATGAGGTTGGGTTGCAGTTCAGCATTCATACCGCCACCTTCGCCAGGTTTTTTTCCACCAGGGACACGAACAACTCCTCAAGGCGATTGGTTTTGTTACGCAGGCTCAGCACTTCGATGTGCTGGGTCGCCAATTGGCCGAACAGCGCGGTGATGCCCATGGCTTTATCCACCTGGACTTCCAGGGTGCGGCTGTCCACCAGGCGGCATGGGTAGCCGAGCAATTGCGGCGGCGCCGACCGTTCGGTCTTCAGGTCGAGCAGGAAGGTTTCCACATGCAACTGGCCCAGCAGGTTGCGCATGCTGGTGTTCTCGACAATGGTGCCGTGGTCGATGATGCCGATGTTGCGGCACAGTTGCTCAGCCTCTTCCAGGTAATGGGTGGTGAGGATGATGGTGATGCCTTTCTGGTTCAGCTCGGTGAGGAAGGTCCACATCGAGCGACGCAGTTCAATGTCCACCCCCGCGGTGGGCTCATCGAGGATCAGCAGGCGCGGTTCGTGGACCAGCGCGCGGGCGATCATCAAGCGTCGCTTCATGCCGCCGGAGAGCGAACGCGAAGGCACGTCGCGCTTGTCCCACAGGCCCAGTTGGGTCAGGTACTGCTCGGCGCGTTCCTTGGCGACTTTCGACGGGATGCCGTAGTAGCCGGCCTGGGTCACGACGATGTCGAAGGTCTTTTCGAACTGGTTGAAGTTGAATTCCTGGGGCACCACGCCGATGCAACGCTTGAGCGCCGCCGGGGATTTGTCCAGGTCATGGCCGAAGATATTCACCGTGCCGCTGGTCTTGTTGACCAGGGTCGAGAGAATGCCAATGGTGGTGGATTTGCCGGCGCCATTGGGGCCGAGCAAGGCGAAGAAATCACCTTCGGCAACGTCCAGATCGATACCACTCAGGGCCTGGAAACCGTTGCCGTAGGTTTTGGTTAGCTGCCGGATGGACAGAGCGGAACTCATAGCGGAATACGCACCAAAGAAGGGAATAGGGACAATAGATGAGGGCACACCGTGCATCGTTCAACGGCGGCGCATGACAAACATGGTGCTTGCCCGCGCCGCACAAGTACAGTCACCTGTATTAATAGTCAGTATCAGGTCAACGCGGTCATCACCGCTTTGCGGTACGCCGGGCGCTGTTGCAGGCGTTGGTACCAAGCCTCCAGGTGGGGCATGGCCGGGCGTTCGATGGGCATTTCAAACCAGGCGTAAACAAAGCAGCCCAAGGGGATATCGCCCATGCCGATGGCGTCGCCCGACAGGTAGGGCTGTTCGGCGAGCGCCTTCTCCACGGTGCCGAGTGCATCGATGCAGGCCTGGCGCCCGGCGTTGATGCTGTCCCAGTTCTGTTTTTCCGCCGGGGTGCGTACCACGCCCCAGAACACCGCCTTGAACGGCTCGGCGAGGGTCGAGGTGGTCCAGTCCATCCATTTTTCGGCACTGGCCCGCGCCTTCACGTCGCTCGGGTACCAGTTCGACGCCTGCTTGGCGCAGAGGTAACGCACGATGGTGTTGGATTCCCACAGCACGAAGTCGCCGTCTTCGATCATCGGCACCCGGCCGTTCGGGTTCAATGCGCGGTATTGCGGCGTGTCCACCACGCCAAACGCCCCGCCCGCATCGATGGCCTCATAGTCCAGGCCGAGTTCCTCGGCGCACCACAGGACTTTCCTGACGTTCGATGAATTTTTACGCCCCCAGATCTTCAGCATGACCGCGCCTTATTGTTGATGAACATGGCTTGATGAACGCAGCAGCATACGCCGGTTCACGGGCGGCTTAAATCGTCCTGCATGTCACCCAGCACGCTCGGCATCTGCTCGCCAAACAGGTGCGGGTAACATTTCTCCAGGTGGGCAAAGAAGAAATCTTCGGGCACATCCGCAAATTGCCCATGGTCCACCACGTACTCCATCGAGCGCTTGCCCTGGCGATTGAAGGCGTGGAACACACTGTCGTTGATCCCATCGAACGCCAACGGCGGCACATCGAACAGCTCGCACAATTGCTGGTTGAACGCCGGCGTGGCTTTGACCCAGCGCCCGTTCAGGTACAGCTCGGTATAACCGTGCATGGCGAATACATCGCTTTTGAGCAGCGCGATCAGGCGTGGCGTCGACAGGTGATTGCGCACATCCGCCAGGCCGATGCGCGCCGCAATCCCGCAGTGCCGTGCGCAGGCGGCGAGCAAGGTGGCCTTGGGCACGCAGTAGCTCTGGCCGGCAGCCAGGGCGAAGCTGGCGTTCAGGGTGTTGGGGTCGCGGCTGAAGGTATAGGGGTTGTAGCGCACCGCCTCACGCACGGCGTAATAAAGACTGACTGCCTGGTCACCTGAATCCGCGCTGGAACCGCGATGTTTTTCGGCGAACTCCACCACCGCAGGGTGGTCACTATCGATGAAGCGGCTGGGATTCAGGTACGTTTCCATGGGTTTGATCTCCGGGGGAAGCCTGGAGTCTAACGACAGGTCCGCCACAGCGATAACGACGATTCGGCCAAATGTCGGCGCCTGGTGATCGGTGATCCCAAGGTGCTTCCAGTACAACTCGCCACACCCTGATCACCGCGCTTTCTCGGATGCCGACTAAGCTCAACGGTGGTTTCGCCCCTGGTTTCACGGAGGATTGAATATGTTGTTGTTGTGGATACTGGTTCTGGTGGTCGGCATTGCCTACCTGGCACACCGCCGCACCGCGCCCCTGCCCGCCCTCGGCGTGGTCGCCGTATACCTGCTGGCGATGGGCGCCTGGAGCCACGCACCGGGTTGGCTGCTGCTGATCTGCTGGGTGTTGATTGCCATCGTGGCCGCGCCGCTGCTGCTGCCCGACCTGCGCCGCGAATACTTCACCAAGCCGCTGTTCAGTTGGTTTCAGAAGGTCTTGCCGCCAATGTCCGAGACCGAGCGCGATGCCATCGACGCCGGCACCGTCTGGTGGGACGGCGAGCTGTTCAGCGGCCGCCCCGACTGGAACACGTTGCTCGCCTACCCCAAGGCACGCCTGACCGAAGAAGAGCAGGCGTTCATCGATGGGCCGACCGAAGAACTGTGCGCGATGGTCAGCGACTGGCAAATCGGCCAGGCCATGGACCTGCCGCCCGCCGCCTGGGAACACATCAAGACCCATGGTTTCTTCGCCCTGATCATTCCCAAGGAGTACGGCGGCAAAGGCTTCTCCGCCTATGCCCACTCACAGGTGGCAATGAAACTCGCGACCCGCAGCGGCGACCTGGCGTCCACCGTGATGGTCCCCAACTCCCTCGGCCCGGCCGAGTTGCTGCTGCATTACGGCACCGATGAACAGCGCAACCACTACCTGCCGCGCCTGGCCCGTGGCGACGATATTCCCTGCTTCGCCCTGACCGGCCCGCTGGCCGGCTCCGACGCCGGCGCCATGCCCGACACCGGGGTGATCTGCAAAGGTCAATGGCAAGGCGAGGAAACCCTCGGCCTGCGCCTGAACTGGGAAAAACGCTACATCACCCTGGGCCCGGTCGCGACCCTGCTCGGCCTGGCGTTCAAGGCACATGACCCGGACCACTTGCTGGGCGAAGAAGAAGACCTGGGCATCAGCCTCGCGTTGATTCCCACCGATACGCCGGGCGTTGACATCGGCCGTCGTCACCTGCCGCTGGGCGCCGCGTTCATGAACGGGCCCAACTCCGGCAAGGACGTGTTCATCCCCCTGGACTACCTGATCGGTGGCCAGGACATGCTCGGCAAGGGCTGGATGATGCTGATGAACTGCCTGTCGGTGGGCCGCTCGATTTCCCTGCCGGCGGTCGGCACCGGCGCAGCCAAGTTCACCAGCCTGGTGACCGGCCAATACGCCCAGGTACGCGAGCAGTTCAACGTGCCGCTGGCGGCCTTCGAAGGTATCCAGGAAGCCCTCGCCCGCATCGGCGGCAACGCCTGGCTGATGGACAGCGCGCGCATGCTCACCGCCAACGCGGTGGACCTCGGTGAAAAACCCTCGGTGCTGTCGGCGATCCTCAAGTACCACCTGACCGAGCGCGGCCGCGAATGCATCAGCCACGCCATGGATGTCCACGGCGGCAAGGGCATCATCATGGGCCCGAACAACTACCTGGGCCGCAGTTGGCAAGGCGCGCCGATCTTCATCACGGTGGAGGGCGCGAACATCCTGTCGCGCAACCTGATGATCTTTGGCCAGGGCGCGATCCGTTGCCACCCCTTCGTACTCAAGGAAATGGCCCTGGCCGGCCGCGAAGACCACGACCAGGCGCTCAAGGAATTCGATGGCCTGCTGATGCAGCACATCGGCTTTGCCGTGAGCAACGCCGCCAGCACCCTGGTGCTCAACCTGGGTCTCGGCCACTTCGAAAAAGCCCCCGGCAACCGCTTGAGCCAGGCTTACTTCCGTGCGCTGAACCGCCAGGCTGCGGCGTTCGCCCTGCTCGCCGACCTGAGCATGATGCTGCTGGGCGGCGAGTTGAAACGCCGCGAACGCCTGTCGGCACGCCTGGGCGATGTGCTGAGCCATATGTACCTGGCTTCGGCGGCGCTCAAGCGTTATCACGACCTGGATTCGCCGGACCACCTGGAACCGCTGTTCACCTGGGCCATGGAAGAAAGCCTGGGCGAAGCCGAACGCGCGCTGGATGAACTGCTGAGCAACTTCCCGAACAAGCTGCTCGGTTGCCTGCTGCGGGTCATCGTGTTCCCGTTCGGCCGTCGCCATACCGGCCCGTCCGATGCGCTGGATGCCGAAGTGGCCGCGGTGATCGGTCGCGCCAAGGGCGATCCGACCCTCGAAGAACTGCTGGCTGGCTGCTACCGCCCGCAATCGGCGCAAGACCCGGTGGGCGCCCTGCAACATGCCTGCGACCTGCTCGCCGCCAGCCATCCGCTGCAGAAAAAACTGCATGCGGCCCTCAAAAGCGGCCAGGTCAAACCGGCTGCCGGCGAACCGGCCATCGACGCCGCACTGCACGCCGGGGTGCTGCAACCGGCCGAGGCGCAAACCCTGCGTGAAGCCGAAGCGGCACGGCGCAAGGTGATCGACGTGGATGATTTCAGCAAGGAAGAACTGGCCCAGGCCGCGGGTAAAGTCCGCTGATCCCCCAGGCCATATAATTACGGGCGCTTGAGCTATATACTCTCGCGCCCGTTTTTGCTTTGAGGACTTATCTCGTGTCCAACGTCGTTGCCGATCATCTCGTCTTGCTCGACCACCTGCGCAGCATCCTGGTTGCCGTCGGCGAAGCCGAACAGGTGCCCGAGGAAAGCCACCTGCTGTTCCTGGAGCGTTTCGATGAACTGCGCGCCCTGCTGCCGATCGATCCGATCGAGAGCCAGTACCTGGGCCAGGACATGATGAGCCAGGTCATCCTGCGTTACCCGCAAATCGCCCATCTGGTGCCACGCGACCTGCTGTGGTTCTTCGGCGGCGATTGCCTGCACTTCATGCCCGATGAAGAACTGGACCTGTACCAGGCCCTGGAAGAGCGTCGCTTTGAAGCCGAACAGAACGACGAACCGTTCGACTGGAACCAGGAAAAACAGCTGCTGGCGATGCCGCAGGACCAGAGCAAGCACTGATCATTCAATGTGGGAGGGGACTTGCCCCCGATGGCGGTGTGTCAGCCAATACATGCATGACTGATCCACCGCTATCGGGGGCAAGCCCCCTCCCACACTACCGAGAGCCAGTACCTGGGCCAGGACATGATGAGCCAGGTCATCCTGCGTTACCCGCAAATCGCCCATCTGGTGCCACGCGACCTGCTGTGGTTCTTCGGCGGCGATTGCCTGCACTTCATGCCCGACGAAGAACTGGACCTGTACCAGGCCCTGGAAGAGCGTCGCTTTGAAGCCGAACAGAACGACGAACCGTTCGACTGGAACCAGGAAAAACAGCTGCTGGCGATGCCGCAGGACCAGAGCAAGCACTGATCATTCAATGTGGGAGGGGGCTTGCCCCCGATGGCGGTGTGTCAGCCAATACATGCATGACTGATCCACCGCTATCGGGCGCAAGCCCCCTCCCACACTACCGTCGGCGCAGCGTCGGCTCGGTGGCCATACACGCCACCAGGTAATCAATGAACACCCGCACCTTCGGCGGCAGGTACCGCGTCGGCGAGTGCAGCAGCCAGGCCTCGCCATGGTAGGACGCAATAAAGTCCCACTCAGGCAACACCTGCACCAGGCGCCCCTCATCCAACGCATGCCGCGCCGTGAAATACGGCAAGCTGCCAATCCCAACATGCTGCAACACCGCATCCAGACGCACGCCGGTGTGGTTCGCCGCATACCGCCCCCGCACGCCCACCGTGACCGCCTTGCCCGCCCGGCGAAACTTCCAGCGCGAGTCCCCCGGGGTTTCGCCCAGGTAGATGCAACTGTGCGCCAGCAGATCATGGGGATGACTCGGCGCGCCATGCTCGGCCAGGTACTGCGGCGTCGCGCACAACACGTGTTCGATGGGCAGTAATTGCCGCCCCACCAGGCCCGGCGGCGGGCTGTCGGTGATACGGATACTCAGGTCGACGTTGTCATCGATCAGGTCCACCTGCCGGTCCTCGAGGATCAGTTGCACATCGACCTTGGGATAGCGCCGCAGAAATTCCGGCATATACGGATGCACCACGAACCGCCCCACCGCCTTGGGCACGCTGACCCGCACCAGGCCCTCGGCCTCGTGGGTGAACTGGCCGCTGATTTCCATCACCGAGCGCGCCGCGTTGACCATCTCCTGGCAACGCTTGAACACCTCTTCGCCGCCCTCGCTCAAACGCAGTTTGCGCGTGGTGCGTTGCAGCAGGCGCGTGGCCAACGCCTGTTCGAGACGCGAGATGCTGCGGCTCACCGCCGAAGGCGACACGCTCAGTTGTCGCGCTGCCGCAGAAAAACTGCCGGCTTCCACCACTTTGACGAAAATCGCCATTTCACCCAGCAGCGGCAAAGGAAGATTGATGCTCATGACGCACAAGTCCATTGATAATTGAACGGATTATCACCCATCTGCGCACTATTTATACTGCCCGCAGAACCTTGATGCGGATGTAGACGATGACCGAGCGCCTGTTTTTCACCCACGACCACCTGACCGCCGAGCTTGAAGTGCTGAGCTGCACCGCCCACGAAGAGCAGTTTGCGGTCACGCTGCAGTCGACGATTTTCCACCCCCAGGGCGGCGGCCAGCCATTCGACACCGGCTGGCTGGGCGACAGCCGGGTGCTGCGGGTGACCCAGGAGGCGGAGCGCGTGGTGCATTACCTCGACCAGCCCGTAGAACCGGGCCCGATCAACGCACGGGTCGATGCACCACGCCGTGCCTTGCACACCCGCCTGCATTCCGCCGGACACCTGATCGGCAACGCCGGCGAGGCGTTGGGCTGGATGCCGATCAAGGCTCACCACTGGCCGGGCGAAGGCAAGATCACCTTTATCCGCGGCGAAAGCGCACAAGCCATGGAGGCCGACACGCTTCAACAACAACTCGACCACTGGATCGCCGCCGACTACCCGCGCCAGATGCGCCTGGAAGACGGCATCCGCGAAGTCGGCTTCGGCGAGTTGCCCGCGTATGCCTGTGGTGGCACGCATGTGCAGGCGTTGGGCGAATTGGGCCAGGTGACGATCCTGGCCGTGGCGGAGAAAAAGGGCACGCTGTCGGTGCGCTACAGCCTGGATTAAACCGCGATCGCCCCGGCCCGTCCCGGTTCCACCACGAACGACTTGAGCGTCGACACCGTGGCGGCCGGGTCACGCGGATCGGTAATCACACGAAAGTCCGTGAGCATGCGCTGGCTATCCAACGCCACCGATACATACCCGCGCTGGCGGCTGTCGAAAAACTTCACATGGGGATTCTGCGGCAGCATCTGGGTGAAGGCGTCGTAAGGCGGCCCATCGGAGGTCACCGAGGTGCCGACGAACTCGGTGGCGAGCACGGGCGAGTCCGGGTTGTTGGCATCGGCATGCAAATCGGTGGCCCAGAATGAATGTATATCGCCGCCCCAGAACACCGGGTTGTTGACCTGGTGGCGCGCGATGGACGCGAGCATCCGTGAACGGTTCGCCATGTAGCCATCCCAACCATCGGTCCAATAGCCCAGCGTGTGCTGGGTCAGGTCGCGCTGCAGCAGCGGCGCCACCAGCAAGTCCTGGGCGATCACGTTCCATTGCGCTTTCGACTGGGCAAACCCCTGGTCCAGCCAGGCCTCCTGCTGCCAACCGAGCATGGTGCGAGCGGGGTCGCGCAAGTCGCTGCAGGTGTTGGCGGCGATGTGGCCCTGATGACTGCCGTTGGCCTGAATGCACGGTTGCTCGGAGCGATACTGTCGACCGTCGAGCACATGGAAACGTGCCAGGCGGCCGTAGTCCAGGCGCCGATAAACGCGCATATCCGGCCCGTTGGGCAGGCTGCTCACGCGCAGCGGCATATGCTCGTAATAGGCCTGATACGCCGCCGCCCGCTGCTTGAGAAACTGCGCCACGGCAACCTTCGGGTCCTGGGACCAGCGGCTGGCATAGTCGTTCTGCACCTCATGATCGTCCCAGGTCGCCACGCTGGGCGCCGCCGCGTGCAAGGCCTGGAGATCCGGATCGGTCTTGTACAGCGCATAGCGGTTGCGATAGTCGCTCAGGGTCAGCGCGTTGCCGCTGCCGTGGGAACGAATGACTTTTCCCGAATCTGCCGCGTAGGAATTGTCGTAGATATAGTCACCGAGGAAAAACACCAGGTCCGGCTGCTCCGCCGCCAGGTGACGATAGGCACTGAAGTACCCGCGTTCCCAGTGGGAGCACGACACGAACCCCAAGCGCGCCGTCGCCAGGGCATGCAAAGCCGGCGCGGTACGCGACTGCCCGACCGCGCTCTGCGCCCCCAGCCCTTCGAACTGATACCAATACGGCCTGCCGGCTTCCAGCCCCGCGACTTCCACATGCACGGAGTGGGCAAAGCGCTCGCTCGCCATCACCTCACCCTGCCTCACAATGCGCGTCATCCCCGCATCGCTGGCGACCCGCCAACGCACCGGCACCGCACGCGCCAACCCGCCGCGACCGTCCGCCGCATTGAACAACGGCGCCAGGCGCGTCCAGATCACGAAACCATCCGGCAACGGATCACCCGAGGCCACGCCCAACGTGAACGGATAATCGATCCCCGCACTGCGGGCAAACGGGCTGAGGATCGAAAAGGTGGTGGCCAGCGCCAGCCCGGCCAGCACCCGGCGCCGATCATGGTCAACCGCGCGACTCACGCCCGGCGCTCCCAGTCATTGCGCACGGTCGCAAACCCGAGCAAGTCCTCATACACCCCATTCTTGAGAAACGCGGCGCGCATACAGCCTTCGTACAGCAGGCCGATTTTCTCCATGACCCGCGCCGACTCCTTGTTGCGGGCAAAGCATTGGCTGCCCACTCGGTACAGGCCCAGTTCGGCGAACCCGAAGTCCATCACCGCACGCGCTGCCTCGGCCGCATAGCCCTGGTTGCGACAGTGCGCCGCCACCCATCCGCCCAGGTGCCCGTAGTGGTGACGCGCATTGAGACGCAGGCTGACGATGCCGATCAATTCGCCGGTTTCGCGCAGGTGCATGCCCAGGCTCAACAGGTTGCCGGCGCGGTATTTGTCTTGCATCCCGTCAATAAACGTCCGGGCCGTTTCCAGGGTATAGGGCGATGGAATGTTGGCCGTGTTGTCAGCAATCTTCGGCCCGTTGGCGAGGCTGGAAAGTACCGCGGCCTGCTCGCTTTCCAGCGCCCGCAACAGCAAACGCGAAGTCAACAAATGCGGCAATGACTGACTCATACAAGACGGCTCTCGGTGTAAATTTTTCGAGAATGTACCCCCGGCGTTTCAGTTTCATTACGTCGTGAAATTGACCGGAAACCGATCTGTAAGACACGTCCTAGACACGTCAAAACGTAAATTAAAGTTAACCGTTCGGTCATTTTTCGTTGTTAGCGTGTCGCCCCTAATTCAATAACGGGGTAGCGGAATGAGAACCTGGGATGAACCGAAAAAACGCAAGGCACACATCGAACTGATCCCGATGATCGACGTGATGATGTTCCTCCTGGTGTTTTTCGTACTCGTGAGTCTGAACGTGATTCCGGCACTCGGCATGAAGACTCAACTGCCCAGCGCCAGCAGTTCGCAGCAGCTCAAGCCGCAGAACAAATTCATCCTCACCCTGGGCCTGGAAGGCCAGTTGCAACTGGATGGCAAGGACCTCACGGTCGACGCTCTGGTACCGGCGCTGAAGGCGGCTGAAAAGCCGGATACCAAGTCGACGATCATCGTCAACAGCGACAAGGGCGTGGAGGTTTCGCGCCTGGTGGAGGTGATGGACACCCTGCGTCTGGGTGGCTTTACCTCCGTGTCCATCGCCACGCGTAAGTCCTGATCATGTATGTCCTGTTTCGTGCGCGTCGGCTGCTGGGCAGTGTCCCGGCCCTGATCGCCCTGGTGCTGATTGCACTGGGTATCCAGTCCCAGACGTTGAAGGTCGAACCGGTGTACGACGAGTCGGCGGTCGAGTTGGCATTGGTCGAGCCGGAGCCCGAGGTGGTGCCGCCACCCGTGGCGGAGCAAGCACCGCCACCGCCGGTGATCGAGGATGAAGAGGCCGAGCCGGCCCCTCCACCACCGCCCCCGCCACCGCCCAAGCCGTTGCCGAAACCTGAACCCAAGCCCAAGCCGGTGCCCAAGCCCGTGGTCGCCAAACCCACGCCGACGCCGCCCCCGGTGGCGGCCAAACCCGCGCCGGCGGCGGTCGCCCAGGCTGCGCCGACTCCGGCCCCGCCCGCTCCGCCCAAGGTCGACGGCCAGGCCCTGGAGGGCGGTTACCTCAAGGGGTTGCGTAACGAGCTGGACACTTACAAGCAATACCCCACCGGACGCCAGGCCTCCCTCGAACGCCCAAGTGGCGACGTGGTGGTCTGGCTGCTGGTGGACCGCCAGGGTCGGGTACTCGACTCCGGCGTGCAGACCCCGGCCTCGAGCATGTTGCTCAACCGGGCCGCCGCCAACAGCCTGCGGCGTATCAAGCAGGTCAAGCCGTTCCCCGAGCAAGCCTTCGGGGGGCGCAACGAGCAGCGCTTCACCGCCACCTTCAACTACAGCGTGCAATAAGCACCCGACACTAGGACGACACTGATGAGGTTCACACGGATTCATCTGGCACTCGTTGCCGCGAGCATGGGGCATGGCATGGTCATGGCCGACACCGGCGACAGCGACGTCGGCACCATCGGCGTACAAGGCAAGGCCACTGCCGGTGGCGGCTACATGGTGCAGGAAGAAAGCATCAAGGGGCGCTCCACGATAACCAAGGAAGCGCTGGATAAACAAACCGCCACCGGCAACGCCATCGACAAGCTCAAGTACACCCCGGGCCTGAACATCTCCAGCGAAGATGCCACCGGCCTGTCGGGTTTTCGCTTCACCATGCGCGGGCTTAACTCCGACCAGGTGGGGATGTCGGTGGACGGCATGCCGATCAACGACTCCGGCAACTACGCGCTGTACTCCAACCTGTTGGGCGACCCGGAAAACATCGACCAGATTTTCGTCACCCAAGGCTCGTCGGAGGCCGACGGCCCGCACATCGGTTCCAGCGGCGGCAACATCGGTATCGTGACCATTCGCCCCACCAAGGAAACCGGGGCCTTCGTCAAACAGACCATCGGCAGCAACGCCACCCGCAAGACCTTTGCCCGGCTCAACACCGGCGAGGTCAACGGCCTGAGCAACTGGCTGTCGGCGTCCCATACCGAAGGGCAGATGTGGCGCGGCTCGGGCGCCGTGCGTGCGGACAAGGTCGAGTGGAACAGCTTCTTCGACGCCGGCAACGGCAACACCGCCAACCTGATCCTCAAGTACCACGAGCAGGACAACAACAGTTACAGCCAACTGACCAAATCGCAGTTCCAGCAGAACGGCCGCAAGTTCGACCCCTACCCCGCCACACCGACGGTCGGCAGCAACGGCAAGCTCAACAGCTACTACGCCCTCGCGCAGAACCCGTTCCAGACCTTTACCGGCGTGCTCAATACCCAGTTCAAACTGGCCGACAACCTGGCCCTGTCGGTGATCCCGTATTACTTCTGGGGTAACGGCAGCGGCGTCAACTCGTCGAGCTACGCGCTGAACCGCGGCTCAAACGCAGGCGGCGTCTTCGACCTGGGCAACTTGCCCACCGCCGCGCAATACAATGCCGACGGTTCCTCGACCACCGGCGTGTACTACCGCCCCTCCCGCACCCAGACCTGGCGCCCCGGCATTACCACCAAACTGAACTGGGACCTGGGCGATCACAGCCTGCAATTCGGCTACTGGTACGAGCGCGCGCGCCAAAGCCAGACCCAACCGTTCATCGCGCTCAAGAGCAACGGCAAGCCTACCGATACCTGGCCGGACGGCACTTCCGTGGTCGATGCCAACGGCAACACCGTGCAAGGCCGCGATCGTTTCACCGTCACGCCGGCGCAGAAAGTCTGGGCCCAGGACACCTGGTACATCAACCCGGACTGGACCCTGGTGGCCGGCCTGGCCTACATGAACGTCAAGCGCGACGGCACCAACAACGGCAGCCTCACCGAGCAGCCGGAAAAACGTCACCAGACCTACAACAAGCTGCTGCCCAACGCCGGCCTCAAGTACCAGCTCGACGAACGCGACCAGTTGTTCTACAGCCTGTCGCGCAACATGCGTATCCCACAGAACTACGTGCTGTACGACAAGGGCGTGGACTCGATCAACTCCAAGCCGGAAACCAGCTGGAACCATGAGCTGGGCTGGCGCTTCACCGGCGACGACATGACCGTGGCCGCCACCTTGTTCTACATGCAGTTCAAGGATCGCCAGGTTTCGTCCAAGGACGTCAACGGCGACTTCGCCGACATCAACGCCGGATCGGTCAACAACAGCGGCCTGGAGCTGGAATGGAGCGGCCTGCTGCCCCACCACTTCAACTACTACACCTCCTACACCTATACCAAGGCCGAGCAACAGGACGACTTGACCGTGTACAACGCGGGCAAAGCCATCCTGTTGCCCACCAGCGGCAAGCAGTTCGCCAACGTGCCGAAAAACATGCTGGCCGCCAACATCGGGTATGACGACGGACGCTTCTACGGCACCTTCGGCGGCAAATACACCAGCAAGCTCTACGGTGACCTGACCAACGACGAAGCCATCTCCGGCCGCACCGTGTTCAACGCCGGCGCCGGTATCTACCTGCCGGTGGACAAGAAAGTGGTGAAGGATGCAACCCTGCGCCTGAACGTCGACAACCTGTTCGACAAGAAGTACCTGGACGGCGTGTACACCACCAAGACCAACGCGGCCAGCTACAGCGGTTTCCGCGACGGCGACCCGGCCTACATCGTTGGCCTGGAACGCACCGTGACGGTGTCCCTGGAAGCCAATTTCTAACGGCGAGGTAATCGAACATGAACATGAACCTGCTCCACGACATCACCTTCTATGTGATGTACGCCGCGATGGCCATCGCCATCTTTATCACCATCGAGCGCGGTATTTACTTCGCCTATGTGCGCCGCCAGGCCCGTGCCTTGACCGAGGTGCTGGGCGCCCACGTACACAGCGAACGTGACCTGCCGGAAAGCCTGAGCCGCCGCGACAGCCTGCCGCTGAACATGGTGATGCCGGTGCTGGCACAGAAAGCCTCGCAGGGTTCGCGCAAGGACCTGGACGATGTGATCGAAACCCAGTACCTGACCACCCGCGCCCCGCTGGCCCGCAGCCTGTGGATAATCGAAACCATCACCACCGCCGCGCCGTTGCTGGGCTTGCTCGGCACCATCCTCGGCATCATCGACACCTTCAAGGCGTTGGCCAGCGCGGGGGTGTCCGACCCTGGGCAGATTTCCGGCGGTATCGGCACCGCGTTGTTCGCGACGGGCCTGGGGATCGCCATCGCGCTGTTCTGCGTGGTGTTCCACAACTTCTTCCAGGACAGCCTGGAACGCATCAACGATCAGTTGAAGATCCTGCTGATCCGCGCTGCCACCGGGGCCCGCGTGCAAGGCGAAGTGCCGCACCTGGTGCCGACCTCGTTGCACAGCCGCACGGCATGACTGTCAGGGCGGGCGCGTGAGGCGCCCGCCCTGTCTTTTTCCCTGACGAGATGCCTATGTCCCTATCGATGAAATGCCGTATCGCCGGCCTCGCCGGCTTGCTGCTCAGTCCGCTGGCCCAGGCGGACTTTTCAATTCCGGGGTTCGAACTGGTACACACCGTGCCGCTGGACACCGACCTGGCGAGCGCCGACCTACGCCAGCCGGGCCCGGTATGGATCGAGCTGTTCGACGGCGCCAAAAGCACGATCAACATCGGCCAGTTTTATGCCGCCGACCATCCAGGCTCGGTGCTGGAGCGGGTGATCGAGCGCCTGGAAGCCGCCGGTAAACGCGGCGTGAAAATTCGTTTCCTGCTGGAGGAAAAAGGCATTCGCCTATCAGAAGCCTCCACCCTGGAACGCCTGCGCGCGATTCCCAACCTGACCTTGCGCGTGCTGCCCTACGCGCAACTGAGTGGCGGCATCATCCACGCCAAATACATGGTGGTGGATGGGCAGCAGGCGTTTGTCGGCAGCCAGAATTTCGACTGGCGGTCCCTGGAACATATCCACGAAACCGGGCTGCGCATCACCGACGCCACGGTGGTCGGCCAGGTCCAGGCGATTTTCGATCAGGACTGGCAAGCCCAGGCGGCGCTGAGCGCACACAGCCCGGTACCGCTGCCGATGGCCGGCCAGGCGCCTGCGCGCAGCGGCAATTACCTGGTGGCCAGCCCGCAACGCTACAACCCGCCCGGGGTGGGCGACTCCCAACTCGAACTGCCGCGCCTGCTCGGCGAAGCCAAGCACGAAGTGCGCGTGCAACTGCTGGACTACGCGCCGCTGTCCTACGGCCCGGATAAAACCCGGCCCTACTATGCGGTGATCGACAACGCGGTGCGTGCCGCCGCCGCACGCGGGGTGTCGATCAAGCTGATGGTGTCCAACTGGAACACCGATGCGCTGGAACTGCCCTATTTGAAAAGCCTCGCAGTGCTGCCCAACGTGCAGATCAAGATCGTCACCCTGCCCCAGGCCAAGCAAGGGTTTATCCCCTACGCACGGGTGATCCACAGCAAGACCTTGGAGATCGACGGGCGAGTGGCCTGGGTCGGCACCAGCAATTGGCTGGGCGGTTATCTGGATAATTCGCGCAACCTGGAGGTGGTCATGCACAGCGAAGCGATGGCCAAGCGTATAGGCCAATTGCATGAGCAGTTGTGGGATGGGCACTACGCCAAAGCACTGGACGTAACGGCCGATTACCCTGCGCCGCACCCTGGCCAACCTTGACCTGAACACGATTCAACGCCCGCGCGCACAGGGATGTACCCTTCGACGCGGGGGCGTTTGACTGAGAAATTTCCTACGCCAAGGTCTGCCATTCTCAGTCCCTGTGGTGGTAGTGTGTGGAAATATTTCTGACTTAATGATCAGAAATCCCCCACTCACTACCAGCAAAGGAATGCGTCCCGCCATGTACTTTCCACTCAAGCAATTGGCTGCCGCCAGCGTGTTCGCCGCGAGCCTCTCGACCTTCGTCAGCCCGGCTTTCGCCAACATCACCCCACAGCAGAGCACGGCGATTCTGAAGGACTTCAGCCAAACCTCGGTCACTGACTTCAACGGTTTCCTCGGCACCCTGGCCCAGGGCGAGCTGGGCAAAACCAGCGATACGGGGCCGGCGATCAGCGCCTTTCTCGAGCACAAACCCCTGAGCGCCGAGCAACAGAACGAAATCAATCGCCTGCTGGGCATTTATGCGCGGCTGAAATACGCCAAGGCCGCCACCGAGACCCTGCGCGAGCTGGTGGAAATTCCGACGTTCAACGTCGACGGCGTGCCGCAGTACAAAAACCCGCAATTCCTCAAGATCGCCGACAAGCTGCAGGGCCTGGCGAAAGCCTTCAACCTGAACTTCCGTAACATCGATAACCGCGTGTACGAAATCTCCCTGGAAGGCAGCGGCGATGAAGTGGTGGGCATCCACGCGCATGCGGATGTGGTGCCGGTGACGCCGGAAAATTGGGTGTTGAAAGACGGCACCCGGCTCGATCCGTTCAAGGTCACGCTGATTGGCGACCGCATGTACGGCCGCGGGACTGAAGACGACAAAAATGGCATCGTGGTGGCGATGTACGCCATGAAGGTGATCAAGGAAGAGAAGCTGCCGCTGGCGCGCACGTTCAAGCTGCTGGTGGACACCACCGAGGAAACCTCCGGCGACGCGATCCCCTATTACTTCGAACGCAACCCGACGCCGCCGTACAACCTGGCGCTGGATGGCGGCTACCCGGTGGTCATTGCCGAAAAAGGTTACGGCACGATCATGGCCACCTTCCCACGCCGCAAAGGCGAAGGCAAAGGCGCAGAGATCATCGCCATGACCGGCGGCAAGGCCACCAACCAGATTCCCTCGGCGTCGGTCGCCACGTTGCTCAGCGACAAACCCGCTGAGTTGGCGACCAGCCTGCAAGAGGCCGGTACGCAATACGCCGAGCGCAATGGCGGTGACTTCCAGGTGAGCGCCAAGGTGGTCGGCAAACAGGTGCAGTTGACGGTCACCGGGGTCTCGGCGCATTCGTCCGAACCGGAATCCGGGGTGAACCCGGTCGCGCGCATGCTGGAGCTGATCCACAGCGTCGACGGCAAGATCGCCCTCAAGCACAACCACATCACCGACGCAGCGCGTTATGCCGCCGACAATTGGGGCCTGGATTACCTGGGCGGCAAATTGGGCGTGGGCTTCGCCGATGACTTCATGGGCCCGCTGACCACCTCGCTGACGTTCGTCGACCTCGACGACAAGAGCTTCAAGCTGGCGGTGAACCTGCGCGTGCCCAAGGGTCAGTCGCCGGAGAAACTCAAAGCGCAAATTGCCGACAAGCTCGGCGCCTGGGACAAGAAAACCAAGGTCAACGTGAACTTCACCTACTCGATCGCCGAACCGATGTACCGCAACCCGGAAGGTGAGTGGGTCAAGGCCTTGTTGGCGGTGGCCACGGAAAACCTGGGCATGAAACACGCGTTCGGCACCTCGGCCGGCGCCACCTCCGTGCATGAACTGCCCAACGGCGTGCAGTTCGGCCTGGCACGCCCGGAAGAGAAGTACACCGGGCACACCGACAATGAGTTCAAGACCGTCGAGCAGTTCCTCCTCGACCTGCAGATCGTCACCGAAATGATGGCGCGGGTCGGTCAGTTACCGCAGCTCTGAATGCGGCGGGAGCCCGCCGCAACGGCGGGCTTGTTTCAGTTGGCGCAGACACCCTAGACGCCGACGGCGGCCGCCTGCATCGAACCGGTTTCCTGCAGATTGATGTGCCAGCTCAAGGCCTTGCTCAACACATGCGGCGTATGCCCACCTTTGGCGCACGCGGCCTTGAAGTAGCTGCGCAACGCCTCGCGATAATCCGGATGCACGCAGTGGTTGATGATCAACTCGGCCCGTTCTTTCGGCGCCAGGCCGCGCAGGTCGGCCAGCCCTTGCTCAGTCACCAGGATATCGACGTCATGCTCGGTGTGGTCGACATGGCTGACCATCGGCACCACGCGGGAAATCGCACCGTCCTTGGCGATCGACTTGGTCACGAAAATCGACAGCAGCGCGTTGCGGGCGAAATCTCCCGAACCGCCGATGCCATTCATGATCTGCGTGCCACAGACGTGGGTGGAATTGACGTTTCCGTACAGGTCGAACTCCAGCGCGGTGTTGATGGCAATCACGCCTAAGCGTCGAATCACTTCCGGGTTATTGGAAATTTCCTGGGGCCGCAACACCAGGCGGTCGGCGTATTTTCCCAGGTTGCCGAACACCCGCTGGCCGCAGGGGCCGGACAAGGTAATCGAACAGCCGGAGGCAAACTTCAGCTTGCCCGCGTCGAGCAATTCGAAGGTCGAATCCTGCAACACCTCCGAGTACTGCACCAGGTCGGTGAACGGCGCATCGATCAGCCCGCACATGACGGCGTTGGCAATGGAGCCGACGCCGACCTGCAACGGCGCCAGGCTTCTGCCCAAGCGTTTGTGCTCCACTTCCTGCTCGAAAAAAGCCACCAGATGGTCGGCAATCGCCTGGGTCTCATGATCGGGCGGCAGCATCGGAATCGCAGATTCCGGCGTGTCGCAGAGCACGATGGCGACGATCTTGGCAGGGTCAATTTCGATGGCCTGGGTGCCGATGCGATCATCCGCGCGGATGACCGGAATCGGCCCGCGGCCAGGGCGCCCGTGGGGCAGGAAAATATCATGCATCCCTTCGAAATAGGGGCTGCTGGCCAGGTTCAGCTCAACGATGACCTGCCGTGCCGTCTGGGCGAAACTGGCCGAATTGCCGACCGAAGACGTCGGCACGATATGGCCCTGCTCGGTGATCGCCACCGCTTCAATCACCGCAATATCCGGATTGGGCAGGCTGCCGTCACGCAGTTGTTCGACCACTTCGCTCAGGTGCTGGTCGATAAACACCACGCGGCCTTCGTTGATCGCCTTGCGCAGCACCGGGTCGCCTTGAAACGGCATGCGCCGCGCCAGCAGCCCGGCCTCGGCCATCTGCCCGTCCAGGCCACGACCGAGGCTCGCGCCGGTGATCAGGTTGATCTTGAGCGGATCCTGCCGCGCTCGTTCGATGAGCGCCAGCGGCACGGCCTTGGCGTCCCCTGCGCCACCGAAACCACTCATGCCCACGGTCATGCCGTCTTGAATGAACGCGGCGGCCTGCGCCGCGCTCATGATTTTTTCGTGCAAGGAATCCAGGCGGATGCGCTGGTGATGCATGGGGTGAACCTCAAAAAAGTTAGGCACAAAAACCAACGCGCTGTCAGAACTGTTCTTCATCCAACGCCATGATGCTCGCGCTCCCAGCGCTGACCGCCGCCAACAATGCGTGTACCCGCGGCAACAATTGCTCCGCGTAGAAGCGTGCGCTGACGCCCTTGGCCTTGAGGAAGGCCGCATCGCCCGTGCCGGCTTCCAACTGCGCATGCGCCTGCACAGCAGAACGCGCCATGAGCCAGCCGCCCGACAGGTAGCCGAAGAGCATCAGGAAGTTGACGCTGACACTGCCGGCCCAATCCGCATCGTGCTTGGCGTTGTCGAGTAACCGCGACAAGGCCTCGCGCCCGGCGCCGAGCGCAGCGGCCAGTGCCACGGCCTGATAGTCGAGGGCGTCGATGTGACGCAGTTGCTCGACGGTTTCATCCATTTCCTCGAGCAGGCTGTTCAGTAACGCGCCTTGGTTCAGCAGGGTCTTGCGCCCCACCAGGTCGAGCGCCTGAATGCCGGTGGTGCCTTCATAAATGGTCAGGATGCGCGCATCGCGATAATGCTGCGCCGCGCCGGTCTCTTCGATGAAGCCCATGCCGCCGTGGATTTGCACGCCGAGGGAGGTGACTTCCTGGGCCAGTTCGGTCAGCCAGCCTTTGACGATCGGGGTGAACACATCGACCCGCCCCTGGTGATGGCGCGCCAGCTCCGGCGTGGGCGCATGCGCGGCACGGTCGACTTCGGCGGCGGCCACCAGCGACAACGCACGCATCGCTTCGATGGACGCTTTCATCTGCAACAGCATCCGGCGCACATCGGGAAAGTGGATGATCGAGAAACGGCTGCCATCCTTGCGCGTGCCCTGCAGACGGTCCTTGGCGTATTGACGGGCCTGCTGGTAAGCGCGCTCGGCAATCGACAGCCCCTGCAGGCCGACACTCTGGCGGGCGTGGTTCATCATGGTGAACATGCAGGCCAGGCCCATGTGTGGCTCGCCAAGCAGATAACCGACGGCCCCTTCGGGATCGCCGAAATTCATCACGCAGGTCGGGCTGCCATGAATGCCCAGTTTGTGTTCCAGGGAGATGCACTGCACGCGGTTGCGCACACCCGGCTGGCCCTGGGCATCGAGCAGGAACTTGGGCACCACGAACAGCGAAATGCCTTTGACGCCCGCCGGCGCATCCGGCAAACGTGCCAGGACCAAATGCACGACGTTGTCGGTCATCTGGTGATCGCCCCAGGTGATGAAAATCTTCTGCCCGGTGATCAGATAGTGGTCGCCCTGGGGCACGGCGCGGCTCTTGATGGCCGCCAGATCGGAGCCGGCATCCGGCTCGGTCAGGTTCATCGTCCCGGTCCACTCGCCGCTCACCAGTTTTTCCAGGTAGGCGCCTTGCAGTTCGGCCGAGCCGTGATGGGCGATGGCTTCGATGGCGCCTTGGGTCAACATGGGGCACAAGGCGAACGCCATATTGGCTGAGTGCCAGATCTCATTGACGGCCGTGCCGATCACGTTCGGCAGGTTCTGCCCGCCGTGTTGCTCCGCAGCGGTCAACGAGGGCCAGCCGCCTTCCTGGAATTGCCGATATGCCTCGGCAAAACCCGGTGCCTCTTGCACACCCTGTTCCCCCAGGTGCGTACCTTGGGTATCACCGACCCGGTTGAGCGGCGCCAGCACGCCGGAGCCCAAGCGGCCTGCCTCGCTCAAGATGGCGCTGACCAACTCGCTGTTGACATCCTGAAGCTGGGCGCTCGCGCACAACTGCTCAAATCCGACCAGTTCCTCCAGCACGAATTCGGTGTCGCGGTACGGATGGGCATAACCACTCATTGTTACTTTCCTCATTCACTCGTTAGACAGGCCGCTACACCCTTCGCCCGCTACCCCATGCCGAGTAATTGACCAAAACGGCCATTACCTTAAAAACCCGGGTCGGTAGCAAGCAGGGACGAAGCCAGCAGCGCAAAGCTCTATTCAGCTTCCTCCGATCCAGCCCCGCGTGGCAATTACCAAATCAGTCGAAAAACAGACATAAACGGACAGTCACTTTTGGCTAAACTAACCTCCCCTGCTGCCGGACTCCTGAACGATGGGCATCGAGCGTTATTCCATCTCCATGTACTTCGCCCACATCCTGATGACGGCTGCGCGCCGCCTCGCGCTGGACGAAGAGGTATTGCTCAAGGAAGCCGGCATCAGCCGCAAGCGCCTGGACAACCTGCACCTGCGCATCACCCCCGACCAGTTCAGTCGCTTGATGCAGGCCGTGTGGCGCTTGAGTGATGATGAGTTTTTCGGCGCGGGTTCACAGCGCTGCCCGAAGGGCTGCTTCGCGATAATGGCCAAGCAAGTGATCCACTCGCACAACCTGCATTCGGTGTATTACAAGCTCAGCCATTTCTACAACGTGATGAACGACTCCCTGCACCTGGAGCTGAAAGTCGTCGGTGATGAGGCCATGTTTTCCATGGCCTTGAGCGACCCGAGCCTGGACCCCGGTTACCTGTTGAGGGGGTTTTTACTCTTGCTCTGGCATCGTTTCCCCAGTTGGCTGATCGGCCAGCGGATCACGCTCAAGCGGGTGACGTTCGACCATCCCGAGCCTGCCCATTCAGCGGAATACCGCTTGATGTTTCCGTGCCCCACGCATTTTGACCAACCCGAGACCTGCCTGGTGTTCGACGCCCGGATGCTCACCGCGCCGCTGGTACAAACCGCGGAAACCCTGGCCTACCACCTGCAGCGCGCACCGGTGGACTGGTTCACCCGCCCCGCCTATTACCCGGTTTACACGCGACGGGTGCTGGACCACCTGGAGAACGTCAGCGATCTCGCCAAGGCCACCATCCAGAGCACCGCCAGTGAGCTGCACCTGACGGAAAGAACGCTGCGGCGCAAGCTGCTGGCCGAAGGCAGCAAGTTCCAGAAACTCAAGGACGGGGTACGCCGCGACATGGCCATTCACTACTTGAGCCAGACGTCGATGTCGATCAACCAGACCTCGCAACAGCTGGGGTTCTCGGACCCTTCGGCGTTCACCCGGGCCTTTCGCCAATGGACCGGCGAGTTACCCAGGACTTACCGCGACGCGGCGCTCAACCGAAAATGACTCAGGCGTCCAGGCGCGCAGGCCGCGACACTTTGCCCTGGACCCGCTCGCGGTAACGCCCCGGGCTTTCGCCGGTCCACTTCTTGAACGCGCGATGGAATGCGCTGGGTTCCTGAAAACCGCATTGCGCGGCGATTTCACCGATGCTGGCGCGCGTCTGGCAGAGCAGTTCCAGCGCCAGGCTGCGGCGCACTTCGTCCTTGATCTCCTGAAACGAGCAACCTTCGCGCTCCAATCGCCGGCGCAAGGTGCTGGGGCTCATGTGCAAATCCACGGCCAGATCCTCCAGCGCCGGCCACTGGCTGTAGTGGCTGCCACGCAGGCGTTGGTAGACCTGGGTCGCCATGCCGTCCTGGTTGCGAAAGCGGATCACCAGCCATTGCGGCGCGCTGCGCAGAAACACCTTGAGCGACGCCAGGTCCTGCACCACGGCCAGACGCAGGTAGCTGCTGGCGAACTCGATTTCGGTGCGGGCCGCGCCAAACGTCAGGTTGTAGCCCCACAGCAATTGATCGTCGCTGAGCGGCGCACGCACATGGCGAAAGTCGGCGCGATCGATGGGCACGCGGCGTCCGCCCAACCAGCACAGCAGGCTGATCATCAGCACCAGGAAGGTTTCCTCACCGTAACGCCGGGTGTCCTCATCGCCGCCGCCGACTTCCAGGCTGAGTACCGCGCGCTTGCCATGCACGCTGAGGCTGCCGCGAAAGTCGCGCAGGAACAGGGCGAAACTGGCCAGGCACTGGGTGAGCGCCTTGCCCAGGTTCGGCTCCTGGATCAGGCCACGGCAGATCAGGGCGAAACTGCCCGGCGGCATGCCGTGGGAGTCCAGGCGGAAGAACTCGTCGTTCAACTCACGGATCTGAATCAGCCATAACGCCGCAAACGCGCTGGCCGGCACCCGGGCCTCGGGCTGGGTCAGCAACGCTGGCGCGATGCCCGCTTCGCACAGCACCGCGGCGAGCCGCTCGGGCTGATCGCGCAGTGCATGGATCATGACCTGCACGAAGTAGACGGCAACCGAATCCTTTTCCCGGGTGGGCATCATTCTGAGTTCCTGTAGCGGACACATGGTAAGAAACGCCAATACAACTGACAGGTTTCGGCATAGGCCGCCACATTGTCGGGCCCTAGACTCTCGCCCAATGGACCGTATTGCAAGGCATGTCTGCCGTGCGACGGCAGCGCACAATTGAAGAGAGACTGACGATGAATCTGCAGAATATCGGCGTGATCGGCGCGGGCACCATGGGTAACGGCATCGCCCAGATCTGCGCCGTGGCCGGCATCAACGTGACCTTGCTGGACATCTCCGCCGGCGCCCTGGAAAAAGCCCTGGCCACCGTGGGCAAGAACCTCGATCGCCAAGTCAGCAAGGGCATCCTCAGCGAACCCCAGAAGCATACGGCGCTGGGCAAGATCCGCACCAGCACCGACTACGCCAGCCTGGCGAATGCCCAATGGGTCATCGAGGCGGCCACGGAAAACCTCGAACTGAAGCGGCGCGTGCTGCAACAGATCGCCGCTCATGTCGATGAGCAATGCGTGATTGCCTCCAATACGTCTTCGCTGTCCATCACCGAACTGGCGGCCGGCGTTAACGCCCCCGAGCGCTTTATCGGCCTGCATTTTTTCAACCCGGTGCCGGTGATGGGCCTGATCGAAGTGATCCGTGGCCTGCAGACCAGCGACACGACCCACGCCCAGGCCATCGAGCTGGCGCAGCACCTGGGCAAGACTGCGATCACCGCCGGCAACCGCCCGGGTTTCGTGGTCAACCGGATTCTGGTGCCGATGATCAACGAAGCGATCCTGGTGTTCCAGGAAGGCCTGGCCAGCGCCGAAGACATCGACGCCGGCATGTGCCTGGGCTGCAACCAGCCGATCGGCCCGCTGGCCCTGGCCGACCTGATCGGCCTGGACACCTTGCTGGCGATCCTCGAAGCGTTCTACGAGGGCTTCCAGGACAGCAAATACCGCAGCGCGCCGCTGCTCAAGGAAATGGTGGCCGCCGGTTACCTGGGGCGCAAGACCGGGCGCGGCTTCCATACCTATGGCTGAGTATCGCTCGCGCTTGTGCGAACACCGCAACAAGGCCCTGGAGTTGCTCGCCAGTAAAGGCTTCGGTCAAGTCGGCATGCGCGAGCTGGCCAGCAGCCTGGGGTTGACCCCGGGCTCGCTGTACCACCACTACCCCAGTAAGCAGCACCTGCTGCTGGATTGGATCGAAGAGTTCTACGAAGAACTGCTGACCACCCTGGGGCGCGTCGAGCAACGGCCGCGCTCACGCCAGGACAACCTGCAACGGCTGATCCACGCCCACCTGAATTTGCATCGAGAGATGCCATGGCACTTCCGCCTGGTGGAGCGTGATTGCGGCTGCCTCACGGAAGACCAGCAGCTACGGGTCCGGCAGTTGCGCGAACAATACGAGCACCGACTGCTGCAAATGCTCGGGCGACCGCGGCGGCTGAGTGTCCACGCCCTGCAAGCGGCCGGCCACGCGATCGCCACGCTGCTGAACAATGCGCCGAGCTGGTTGGCCGGGCAGGCGCTGGATGATGCCGAACGCACCGAGTTACTGGAAAACCTGCTGACCGGCGCCATCGAGCGCGTGCTGGCAACAAGGGCCAGCGACCGGCCGAGCCTGCAGATTGCCGTGGCCTGAGGCCTATCAGCGCAATTGCAGGGGGTCCACCAGGCCGGCGGCAATCGCCATCCCCACCAGCTCCGGCAAATGGCTGGCCGCCATGCGCTTCATGACCCGCGCGCGATACAGATCGATGGTCTTGACGCTGACGCCCAACTGCTCGGCGATTTCGCGGTTGGTATAACCCTGCACCAACGGCAGCAATACATCGCGCTCGCGTGGCGTGAGTTGCTGCAGCCGCGCCTGTACCCGCGCCGGCCCTTCACCGAGGCTCTGGCGATGATCAGCCTTGCTCAGGGCCTGCAGGACACTGTCCAGCAGCAACTGTTCGTTGTAGGGTTTCTCGATAAAGTCATGCGCCCCGGCCTTGAACGCGCGGACCACAATCGGCACATCGGCGTGGCCGCTGACGAAAATCACCGGCAGGTGCAAATCACGGCTGCGCATGTGCTCCTGCACATTCAGGCCGCCCATGCCCGGCATGCGTACATCCAGCAGCACACAGGCGTTGAGGCGGCTGTCGCAGGCGTCGAGAAACTCGCGGCCACTGGTAAACGGCAGCGCCTTGAGGCCCACCGACTCCAGCAACCAGACGGTCGAGTCGAGCATCCCCTGGTCGTCATCCACCACATACACCACCTGTTCCGTCACGCTCACCATCGCTTGATTCCTCTTCTTATTGTGGAGCGCCGCTCTGCGCGAGCGTGGGCAAGCGGCAGCACATTTGCAGCCCGACCGGCATCGGCTCGGCCTGCAACTCGCCACCGAAGCCTTCGATAATGCTGCGGCTCATGGACAAGCCCAGGCCCAGGCCATTGGCCTTGCTGGTATAGAACGGCGTGAATATCTGTTCCAACTGCGCCGGCGAGACACCGGGGCCCTGATCGCTCACGTCGATCTGCACCCACCCGTCACGCTGCGCCAAGGCACTCATGACGATGAGCGAGGGCTGGCCGGGATGGGCTTCGCGATTCGCCTCGATGGCATTGCGCAGCAGGTTCAGCAGCACCTGTTCCAGCAACACCCGGTCGGCGTAAATCAGCGGCAGATTATCCGGCAGGCGATCCTCGATCGTCACCTGACAATCGCTGGCCTCCCAGGCACACAGGCGCACCGCTTCGCGGGCGACCTCGCCGGGGTTCAGCGCCTCCATGCGGCGGCGCCCCTTGCGCAGAAACGCACGCAAGCGCTTGATCACTTGCGCGGCGTGATTGGCATGCACCGAGATCCGCTCCAGGCCTTGAGCCACCCGTTCGGCCGCCGGCGAATCGCTGCCCATTGCGGCCAGATAACGCTGGCTGGCGTTGGCGTAATTGACCACCGCCGCCAGCGGCTGATTCATTTCATGGGCGATACCCGATGCCAGTTCACCCAGGGTCACCACGCGCGCGGTGTGCGCCAGTTCGTCCTGATGATGGCGTTGCTGGGCCTCGCGCAGCTCGCGTTCGGTCAGGGTGGTTTCCTCGGCCTGGACCCTGGCAGTGATGTCGCGGGACACGCTGACCACCTCCACCACCGCGCCGGTGTAGGTCTCGCGGATCGCCCGGCAGGCGGTTTCGAACCACAGGTAATGGCCCTGGCGATGGCGGATGCGATAGGTCATGGTGTAATAACCGTCCTGCTCGAGGCCCTCCCGGGCGCGCCGCACCAACCCCGCCAAGCCCTGCCGATGGAACAGGCGCTGTGCCCGAGTCCCGCGCAATTCCCCCGGCCAATAGCCCAGCAAGGCCCAGGAAGCCGGTGAAGCGTCGAGAAAAGCGCCATCCGGGGTGTGCCGGGAAATCAGGTCGGTGGTGTTTTCGATGATCAGCCGATACAGGCGCCGCGCCTTGGTGGATTCGCGCTCGGCGACAATCTGCGCGCTGGCTTCCCGGCAGCGCGCCAGCACGCGGTTTTCACCCGGGTCGGGAATGAACGTCCACACCAGAATGCGCTCGGCGAACTGTGCCTCGACGTTTTCGATCGCCCGCTGCTGCCCCAGGCACGCCTGCACCAGCGGCAAGCAATTGATCGGCAACAGGTTCATACAATCGACCAAGGACAACTGCTCAAGCAACGCCAGCAGCGCGGCGTTGAACTCCAGCGGCCGAGCCTGGGCATCGAGCAGCAGACTCGGCTGCGGGTCATGCCTGAGCAGCGGCGAACCGCCTGTCAAGCGCACGGAGTTGCCGATCATCATGGAACCTATACAGGGAGGGGAACGTCGAGGTCAGCGGAAGCGTTTCATCAAGATATAGTACATATACTATACAACACAGGTAGTACTTCCATATATCTGCGCGGACAGTATATAAAAGCCGCCGGAGAAGTCATTGAGCTTTTCCCGCAGGGACCGGCGTGCCAACGATAAAGCCTCAAGGCCGGCACCGTCAGCTTAACTGCCGTTACCAGCGTCTCGAACAATAGAGCTAATAATCAGCCACCGGGTATCCGCACCATGTCCATTTTCGACCAAGGCCTCGAGCCGACCAGCGTTAATCACATTGCTCTTTCGCCTTTAAGCTTCATTGAACGCACTGCCAGCGTTTATCCCGATTACCCTGCCGTGATCCACGGATCGATACGCGCCACCTGGGCGCAAACCTACAGCCGTTGCCGGCGCCTGGCCTCGGCCCTGGCCGGTCGCGGGATCGGCAAAAACGACACCGTGGCCGTCATGCTGCCCAACATCCCGGCCATGCTCGAAGCGCATTTTGGCGTGCCGATGATTGGCGCGGTACTCAATGCCCTCAACGTGCGCCTGGATGCCGAGGCCATCGCCTTTATGCTCGCGCATGGCGAAGCCAAGGTACTGATCGCCGACCGTGAGTTCCACGATGTGGTGCACGCGGCCATCGGCATGCTTGACCATCCGCCGCTGGTCATCGACGTCGACGACCCGGAATACGGCGAAGGCCAGCCGGTCAGCGACCTGGACTACGAGGCGTTTCTCGCAGAGGGCGATCCGGATTTCGCCTGGCAGTGGCCTGCAGACGAATGGCAAGCCATCTCGCTGAACTACACCTCGGGCACGACCGGCAACCCCAAGGGCGTGGTCTACCACCACCGTGGGGCCTACCTGAACTCCCTGGGCAACCAAATGATCTGGGCGATCGGCAACCACCCGGTGTACCTGTGGACGCTGCCGATGTTCCACTGCAACGGTTGGTGCTACCCGTGGATCATCACGGCCTTGGCCGGGGTCCATGTGTTTCTGCGCCGCGTCGACCCACAGAGAATCCTCAACCTGATCCGCGAGCATCAGGTCACCCACTTGTGTGGCGCGCCAATCGTGCTCAACGCCCTGGTGAACATGCCCGACTCGGCCAAGGCTGCCATCGACCACCCGGTGAACGCGATGGTCGCCGGCGCGGCGCCACCCGCCAAGGTGATCGGCGCCGTGGAAGAAATGGGCATCAAGGTGATCCACGTCTACGGCCTGACCGAAGTGTACGGCCCAGTGACCCTGTGCGCCTGGCACTCGGAATGGGATGAGTTGCCCCTGGAAGAACGCGCCCAGATCAAGGCGCGCCAGGGTGTGCGCTACCCGACCCTGGAAGGCGTGATGGTTGCCGACCCGAAAACCCTCGAACCCACCCCCCATGATGGCCACACCATCGGTGAGATTTTCATGCGGGGCAACACGGTGATGAAAGGCTATCTGAAGAACCCGACGGCAACCGCCGAAGCGTTCGAAGGCGGCTGGTTCCACACCGGCGACCTGGCGGTGACCCATCCTGACGGCTACGTCGAAATCCGCGACCGGCTCAAGGACATCATCATCTCCGGCGGCGAGAACATCTCCACCATCGAACTCGAAGGTGTGCTGTACCGCCACCCGGCAATCCTCGAAGCCGCGGTCGTCGCCCGCCCCGATGAAAAATGGGGTGAAACGCCGTGCGCCTTCGTCACCCTCAAGGCCGACCACCAGAACGTCCGCGAAGCCGACATCATCAGCTTCTGTCGCGAACACCTGGCGGGCTTCAAGGTGCCACGCACGGTGGTGTTCACACAGTTGCCGAAGACGTCGACAGGCAAAATCCAGAAGTTCATGCTGCGTGACATGGCGAAAAAGCTCTAGGCCGTTTCCATCAAGCCCGAACGCTGCGCGCACACGCTCGTGTCCGATTGAACGGCATGGACGCTAGCTGACGGGATTGATGCAGCCAACCTCAAACCGATGCCCTCCTCTATGGAGGGCATTGTTTTTTGTGCAGGCGCGGTTGAGGTGTGTCGGATAGCCCGAAGCGCTCAAGCCACCCACAGCAGATGCAATATTTGATTTATCGCAGAAACGAAAAAAGACGCCGAAGCGTCTTTTTTTCGCTGACTCCCAGGCCCGATGGACACTGCAAATCAAAAATTGGAGCGGGAAACGAGACTCGAACTCGCGACCCCGACCTTGGCAAGGTCGTGCTCTACCAACTGAGCTATTCCCGCAAATGGCGTCCCCTAGGGGACTCGAACCCCTGTTACCGCCGTGAAAGGGCGGTGTCCTAGGCCACTAGACGAAGGGGACACGCTACTGAAACACATGGTGTGTATTTCAGTGCCCAGAGGCCTCGTCCGAAGACTTGGTCCTGGTTTCACTCAATGCCGCCCGAAGGCAACACTGCTTAAAAATGGAGCGGGAAACGAGACTCGAACTCGCGACCCCGACCTTGGCAAGGTCGTGCTCTACCAACTGAGCTATTCCCGCATTGGCGTCCCCTAGGGGACTCGAACCCCTGTTACCGCCGTGAAAGGGCGGTGTCCTAGGCCACTAGACGAAGGGGACACACGTACAACATTCACTCCCTGCCGCGTTTCGCTGTGTGCTTTACGCTGCAAGTGGCGCGCATTCTATGGATGGATTGAAAGGTCGTCAACCCCCCAGGATAAATTTATTTAAATCAATGACTTCGCCCCCCTTTCCAGGCCCGTGCGGGCATTCTGCGCGTCCGCGCCTTGACGCCTATATTCTGGCGCCCGACAAGACGCTATAGTTCGCTCAGCAACTGATGGCATTGTGCATCTACGCAGGGAATGCTTACGTATATAGAAGAAACTACCTGGGCAACTGGTCGAACAGTCCTATCCGGCAGATGTCTCAGTCACTACACTCCACAGCAAACCCTATAAAGAGGTCGCACCGGTGACACCACTCATGATCACCCTGCTGGTAATAGCCGGGATCGCAATACTGATCGCCATTGGCTATATGAACCATGTGGTGGAAAACAACAAACTGGAAAAGCAACGCACCGTGATCGAGCTTAATGACCGGCTGCGTCGCTGTGGTGAAATCACCGAGACCTTCCCCGGCCAGTTGATGACTCCGGCACTCAAGCTGCTGCTGACCCGCCTGGAACTCAACGTCAACCAGCGCTTGTTGCACCTCAACAAGTCCAGCGCACCGCTCAAGGCGCGGATCGCCGAACTGAATGCGCTGGTGGCCCAGGGCGAATCGATCCCGGTCAACAACCCGCCCGGCCCGATCCAGACCGAAGCCAAGGCCAAGGACGTGCGCTTCCTGCTCGAAGCCCTGCACGGTCAGGTCACCCGCGCCGCCCAGGACGGTTTCCTGCCGGCCAATGAAGCCAAGCACTGGATCAGGGAGATTCGCCACATCCTGGTCCTGCTGCACATCGAGTTCTTCAACAACCTTGGCCAGCATGCCCTGCAACAGAACCAGCCGGGCCAGGCGCGCCTGGCCTTCGAGCGCGGCGTGCAGTACCTGCGCAAACAGCCTGAGCCGGCGATCTACAGAGAGCAACTGCAATTGCTGGAGAGTCAATTGGCGCGCGCCAACTCCACAGTGCTGACCAACAGCAAACCGGCGGAAGATGAAGTCAACGAACTGACCGAAGGCCTGAAAGTCGCCGACACCGATGCCGAATGGAAGAAAAAAGTCATCTACGACTGACCTCCCTCACCCCATGTGGCGAGCGCTCCTCGCCACATGCCATCATTTAGCATCTATCCCCTCGCCGCCGACTCGCGTACAAAAGTCCCCCCTCACTCCGTGAAGTTAGAGGCCCGCTATGCCTGTCGCCGTGATTGATGGACAACCGCTGCACTATGTTGACCAGGGCCGCGGCCCGGTCGTCCTGCTGGGTTCGAGTTACCTGTGGGACCGCGACATGTGGGCACCGCAGATCGAAGCGCTGTCGCAGCAATACCGCGTGATCGTCCCCGAACTGTGGGGCCACGGCGAGTCCGGGCCGCTGCCGGCGCACACGCGCTCCCTGGACGACCTGGCGCGCCAGGCCCTGGCACTGCTCGACCAGTTGCAGATTGCCCAGGTCAATCTGGTGGGTTTGTCGGTCGGCGGCATGTGGGGCGCACGCCTGGCCCTGCTGGCACCCGAGCGGGTCAACAGCCTGGTGCTGATGGACACCTACCTCGGCGCCGAACCCGAGGCCACGCGCCAGCACTACTTTTCGCTGTTCAAGATGATCGAAGACGCCGGCGCCATCCCCGAGCCGCTGCTGGATGTGGTCGCGCCGATCTTTTTCCGCCCGGGTATCGACCGCGCATCGGCGCTGTACCAGGATTTCCGCAAAGTCTTGCAGGGCTACCCCACGGCGCGCCTGCTGGACAGCATCGTGCCCCTGGGTCGGCTGATCTTCAGCCGTGCAGATGTGCTGGAGCAGTTGTCACGCCTGGACGCCGACACCACCCTGGTGCTGTGCGGCGAACAGGACACGCCTCGCCCACCCGCCGAGTCCGAGCAGATGGCCAGCCTGATCGGCTGCGGCCTGAGCCTGATTCCCGACGCCGGGCATATCTCCAGCCGCGAGAACCCGGACTTCGTCAATGAAGCGCTGCTGACCTTCCTCGCCAACCACGCCTGATCGCGCCCCGGCCCTTTGATCGCGGCCCGGCGGCGGCGATCAAAGGCGGAAGTGCCCCACCATGCCCTTGAGTTCCGCGCCCAACCGCGCCAGCGCAATACTCGACGCGGCATTGCCTTGCATGCTCAACGCCGATTGATCGGCACTCGCGCGAATGCTGGTGACGCTGCGGTTGATCTCTTCGGCCACCGAGCTCTGTTGCTCGGCCGCCGCCGCAATCTGCTGATTCATTTGTTGGATCAATGACACCGCGACCGCAATGCTGCCCAGCGCGCTTTCGGTTTCCAGTGCATCGCTGACGGCCAGCTTCACCAACTCGCCGCTCTGCTGGATCTGCTGCACCGACGCTTGCGCCGCGCTGCGCAAGGTGCCGACCAGGCGCTCGATCTCCTCGGTCGATTGCTGGGTGCGCTTGGCCAGCGCCCGCACTTCATCGGCCACCACCGCAAAACCACGGCCTTGCTCACCGGCGCGCGCGGCCTCGATGGCTGCGTTGAGCGCCAGCAGGTTGGTCTGTTCGGCCACGCTTTTGATCACGCTCAACACGCTGCCGATGTTCTGGATTTCGCTGCTGAGGCTGTCGATGCTGGCGCTCGCGCTGGTGCTGGACGTGGCCAGCTGTTCGATGCGCTGCAAACTCTGGCGCACCACCTGCTGGCCGCTGTCGACTTTGTCATCGGCGGTCTGCGCAGCCTGTGCGGCCTCTTCGGCGTTGCGCGCCACATCGTGGACCGTGGCGGTCATCTGGTTCATCGCCGTGGCGACCTGCTCGGTTTCTTCCTTCTGGCTGCTGACCTCGATGTTGGTCTGCTCGGTGACGCTGGACAGCGAATGCGCCGAACTGGCCAATTGCTCGATGCCCGCTTGCAGCCTGCTGACCATATCGCTCAAGCCGCTGCCCATCTGTTGCATCGCCTGCATCAACTGGCCGATTTCATCGCGGCGGCTGACGTCCATGCGCCCACTCAAATCGCCGGCTGCGATCTGCTGGGCCACCGCGATCACCCGGCGCAGCGGCGCGACGATCAACCGGGTAATCACCCAGGCCGCAATCAAGCCCATCAACAGCGCCAGGGCCGAGGAGCCGATAATCAGCAGCGCGCTTTTCTTCAACTGCGCCTGCATCGACTGATCTTCGGCGGCATACGCCTGGTCGACGCGGCCGACCACTTGGTCGGCGCGATCATGCAATTGTTTGTAGACCACTTTTTCCTGGGCCAGCAGGCCGGTGTATTCGCCGAGCTTTTCATTGAACGCAGCGATATGCCCGCCGACCTCATTGAGCACCGTCTGGTAACCGGCGTCCTTGACCGAGGTCTTCAGTAACTCGACCTGGGCCAGCGCCTGCTCGGCCTGTTCGATCTTGCCTTGTTCGGCGTTGTCTTCCTGCCCTTTGCGGCTCTGATCGAGGCGCACATGGGCCTCGTTCATGGCTTGCAGCATCAGCCGCGAAACCTGGCTGACCTGCCCCGCCTGCTCGATAAACTCGGCGCCCTCCTTGCCCTGGCTTTCCTTGAGGCCATAGGCGCCATCGTCTGCCAGGCCGGCCTGCAACACATCGAGGTTATTGGCCACGCTGGACACCGACCAACTGGCCATTTCCAGTGCCAGGTCCTTGGTCTGGGTCAGTTCGACGAACTCATCGAACGCCTTGCGGTAAGCCGCCAGGGCCTGTTCGACCTCGGTCATCAGCGGCACGTTGGTCGCAGACTCGGCCTTGAGGCTGGCGGCCAGGGCGGCCAAGGCATCGACTTGCTCATGCAGGGCGTCGACGGATTTGGGGTCGGCGTGCAGCGCGTAGTCCTGCTCGATCAAACGCACCTTGAGCAGCCCGCTGTTGAGCGAAGACATGCTCTTGAGGCCCTCGAAACGCAGGCCAACGGTTTGCAGGGACCACACGCCAATCGCTGCGACCAACGCAGTCAACAGCAGCACCAGGCTGAAGCCCAAACCCAGTTTTTTCGCCATACCGAGGTTGGCGAAACGTCGTTGCACGGCCGAAATCATTGCACTTGAATCCTCTTGCAATGGCGGATGCCATCAAGTCCGGTTTCCCAGCAGCGAGATTCGCAACCCCAAGGCCCTGAACACAAGTCGTTGGCGCCACAATAATGGCAAAAAGCTACACACTCGTCGTTTTCAGAATGGTCGAGGTCGATCTGGCAGGCCCCGCGGCGCGGAACAACGCCAGGGCCCGCTGATCAGCAGCATAGGCCACATTGATGCGCTGCCACTCGCTGTGTTCACCCGTGGGGCTGAACAGCGCCCCCGGCGACATCAACACGCCGAGTTGCCGCGCACACGCCTGCAAGCGTGAACGGTCGGCCATGCGAGGCCGCGCCCAGACAAACATGCCGCCGGCGGGCACGGCGAACACCTGCCATTCCTCATCCTCCAGCACCTGCAAGGTCGCGGCCATTTGCGCGTTCAGGCGTTTGCGCAGGCGCTGCACCCATTTGCGATAGGTGCCGTTGGCCAGCAACGTGGCCATCACCGCTTCGGCAAAACGCGAGGTGCCGATGCCGGTGAGTGTCTTGAGGTGTACCAATTGCGCAATGATCGGCGAACTGGCGCTGAGGTAGCCGACGCGCAGGGCACTGCTGAGGGTCTTGGAAAAACTCGAGACATAGATCACCCGGTCATCATGGGGCAACGCCGAGAGCCGCGTGCAACTGGCGTGTTGCAGGTCGGCGTAGACATCTTCTTCGATGATCAGAAAGTCTTCGCTGTGCGCCAGCGCCAGCAAACGCTCGGCCACCTTGCGGCACAGGCTGGTGCCGGTGGGGTTGTGATACAGGCTGTTGATAAACAGGCACTTGGGACGATGGCGACGCAGCAGGGCTTCCAGCGCCGGGACGTCCGGGCCGCCCTGGGTACGCGGCACTTCCAGCAGCGTGACGCCGTGGAAGGCCAACTGACGAAAGAGGTTGCCATAACCGGGGGTTTCCACGACCACCGTGTCGCCGGCCTTGAGCAAGGTGCGGATCAGCAGGTCCTGGGCATGGCTGGCGCCATGGGTGGTGAGAATGCGGTCGAGGCTGGTGGCCACGTGAATCTGGGTCAGGCGCTTGAGCAGTTGCTCGCGCAGCGCCGGCAGCCCCAGTGGCGTGCTGTAGTTGAACAGGCCGCCGGTATCGATGCGGCTGACTTCGCGGATCGCGTAGCTGATGTCATCGCTTTCGCGCCAGGCGTCCGGCAGCCAACCGCAGCCGAGTTTCAACTCGCCCAACGGGCTGTCGGTGAAAGCGCCCCACTCTCGCTCCGCGCCTTCATACCAGTGGCGTTCCTGAGCCACTGGCGGCTGCGCCACCACAAACCCGGAGCCCTGCTTCGAGGTCAGCAGGCCCTGGGCCTCCATGCGCTCGAATGCCTCGATCACGCTGGACTGGCTGAGCAGGTTGTCGAGGGCCAGTTGGCGGATGGACGGCAAGCGTGTACCGGGGCTGACCCCGCTCTTGCGAATCCATTCCGCCACCGCGCTGACGATTTGCTGCACCACCGGTACAAGGGCTTGTCGATCGATCCCTAAATCCATGAGCCACTCACTTAACTATCTGTTATTCAACCCAAAACAGTTAAGCACAGAAGCCCGCTCCAACCGGTCGCCAACAGTAACTAAAGTATTGATTTTATTGACTTATTTACCTCCTGATACACATTGGATCACGGCGTTTTGCCAGCTATGGAAATGCCCCACAGCACCTCAAACTTTTTCGAATGAGGTGCGGCTTGGAGTCCTAGATCGCGGTGGCGCCGCCGTCCACCGCCAGGGCGTGGCCGGTGGTGAACGCCGCACCGTCACTGCACAGGTACAACACCGCACTGGCAATTTCCTCGACCTTGCCGATGCGCCCGACCGGGTGCATGGCCGCGGCGAATTCGGCTTTGCGCGGGTCAGCTTCATAGGCACGGCGGAACATGTCGGTGTCGATCACGGCCGGGCATACCGCGTTGACGCGGATGTTCTTTTTCGCGTACTCGATGGCCGCCGATTTGGTCAGGCCGATCACCGCGTGCTTGGACGCGGCATAGATGCTCATCTTCGGCGCGGCGCCCAGCCCCGCCACCGACGCGGTGTTGACGATCGCACCAGCGCCCTGGGCCAGCAGCAACGGCAATTGGTACTTCATGCACAACCACACGCCCTTGACGTTGACGCCCATGATCGCGTCGAACTCATCGAGGGTGCCGTCCGCCAACTTGCCTTTCTCGATCTCGATCCCGGCGTTGTTAAAGGCGTAGTCCAGGCGGCCATACGCGGCGACGGTCTGCGCCATCAATTGCTGCACATCGGCTTCCAGGGTGACGTTGCAGCGCACGAACTGCGCCTCGCCACCGGCCTCGCGGATCAGCGCGACAGTGCCTTCGCCGCCCGCTACGTCGAGGTCGGCAACCACTACCTTCAAACCTTCGGCGGCAAACGCCAGCGCGGTGGCGCGGCCAATACCGGCGGCGGCGCCGGTGACCAGGGCAACCTGGCCGGAAAACGTCATGCTCATGGGGGATGTCCTATGGGAGAAATAGCCGTGGGCCGAGTCTAGCCAAGCCCGACACGGGCGCGTCAGCACTATCAGAAGGCCGGTTGGCGCTGCATGAATCACAATGATAAGACCGCCCGGCTGACTATCATCGAAGCCTATCGCCAAGCATTCGCAGTCCTCGGCCGACCTTGCTCGCAGGCCATTATGGGTCTATCAATCAGGCTTCATTTCTCAAGAGTCCTTGCCATGACTGCCCAGACCAACCGCCAGCTCCTGCTCGCCAAACGCCCGGTCGGCGCGGCCACGCGGGAGACCTTCACCTACCAGGAAGTGCCGGTGGGCACGCCACAGGATGGGCAGGTGCTGGTGCGCAACGAATACCTGTCCCTCGACCCGGCCATGCGCGGCTGGATGAATGAGGGCAAATCCTACATTCCGCCCGTCGGCATCGGCGAAGTGATGCGGGCGCTGGGCGTAGGCAAGGTAATCGCCTCGAACACCCCTAAATTCGCCGTCGGGGACTACGTGAACGGCGCCCTGGGGGTGCAGGATTACTTCCTCGGCGAGCCGCGTGGTTTCTACAAGGTCGACCCCGCGCTTGCGCCCCTGCCGCGCTACCTGTCGGCGCTGGGCATGACCGGCATGACCGCCTACTTCGCCCTGCTCGAGACTGGCGCACCCAAGGCCGGCGAAACCGTGGTGATCTCCGGCGCGGCCGGGGCGGTGGGCAGCATTGCCGGGCAGATCGCCAAGATCAAAGGCTGCCGTGTGGTGGGTATTGCCGGTGGCGCCGACAAGTGCAAGTTCCTGGTGGATGAACTGGGCTTCGACGCCGCCATCGATTACAAACACGAAGACCTGCCCGCCGCGCTCAAGCGCGAGTGCCCCAAGGGCGTGGATGTGTATTTCGATAACGTCGGCGGCGACATTCTCGACGCCGTGCTCAGCCGCCTGGCGTTGAAAGCCCGCGTAGTGATCTGCGGTGCGATCAGCCAGTACAACAACAAGGACGCGGTAAAAGGCCCGGCCAACTACCTGTCATTGCTGGTCAATCGCGCACGCATGGAAGGCTTCGTGGTGATGGATCACGCGGCGAACTTTGCCGCCGCCGGGCAGGAAATGGCCGGCTGGATGGCGCAGGGCAAGCTCAAGAGCAAGGAAGACATTGTGGAGGGACTGGAGACGTTCCCGGAGACGCTGATGAAGCTGTTCAACGGGGAGAACTTCGGCAAGCTGGTGCTCAAAGTCAGCTGATACACAGCAGATGTCAATGTGGGAGGGGGCTTGCTCCCTCCCACATGGTTGACCGGTGATCGATCAGGCGATCTCGGCGACCACTGCCGCCAATGCCTTGGCCGGGTCCGCCGCCTGGCTGATCGGGCGGCCGATCACCAGGTAGTCCGAGCCGGCGTCCAGGGCCTGACGCGGCGTGAGGATACGGCGCTGGTCATCCTGGGCGCTGCCCGCCGGGCGAATCCCCGGGGTGACCAATTGCAGCGACGGGTGGGCGGTCTTGAGCGCCCGGGCTTCCAGCGCCGAACAGACCAGGCCATCGAGGCCGGCTTTTTGCGCCAGGGCCGCCAGGCGCAGCACTTGCTCCTGAGGTTCGATATCCAGGCCGATCGCGGCCAGGTCTTCGCGCTCCATGCTGGTCAGCACGGTCACACCGATCAGCAAGGGTTTAGGGCCGCTGCGCTGTTCCAACACTTCACGGCAGGCGGCCATCATGCGCAGGCCGCCGGAGCAGTGTACATTGACCATCCACACGCCCATTTCGGCGGCAGCCTTGACCGCCATCGCGGTGGTGTTGGGGATGTCGTGGAATTTCAGGTCGAGGAACACCTCGAAACCTTTGTCACGCAGCGTGCCGACGATGTCCGCGGCGCAACTGGTGAACAGTTCCTTGCCGACCTTGACCCGACACAGCTTCGGGTCCAACTGGTCAGCCAGCTTCAGTGCGGCGTCACGGGTGGGGTAATCCAGGGCGACGATGATAGGAGTCTGGCAGACGGACATTGGAATGGGCTCTCAGGCAAGTCGAAATCGGCGCGGATTGTAGCGCAAGCGACGCCGTTGCGGGATCCGATGATCGGTAAATACTGACCAAGCGCACTCAGGCGGACCTTTCGGCTATTTGTATCAAAGCAGATACATTCACGACATGCCCTCAACACGCCCTACCGCTAGCCTCGCCCGCACGACCCACCGACCAGCACTACCAGCCATGGGGCTGGGCGCCTATGCTGACCGCTACCACCAGGCAGATGATCGCACTATGCATACTTCCGTCCCGCTGAACGACGAGCAAAAAAACGCGGTGAGCGCCGATGAAAAGCGCTGGAACACCCGCGCGCTGATTGTCGACGACGATGTGCCGATCCGCGAACTGCTGATCGACTACCTGGCGCGCTTCAATATTCTCGCCACCGGCGTCACCGACGGCACCGCGATGCGCGTGGCGATGCAAGCCGAAACCTTTGATGTGGTGGTGCTCGACCTGATGCTGCCGGGCGAAGACGGCCTGTCACTGTGCCGCTGGCTACGCGCCGAGTCGGACATTCCGATCCTGATGCTCACCGCCCGCTGCGAACCCACCGACCGCATCATCGGCCTGGAACTGGGCGCCGACGACTATATGTCCAAGCCGTTCGAGCCGCGTGAATTGGTGGCGCGCATCCAGACCATCCTGCGCCGGGTGCGCGACGACCGCACCGAGCAGCGCGCCAATATCCGCTTCGATAACTGGCGGCTCAACAGCGTGTTGCGCCAATTGGTGGCCGACGATGGCCTGGTGGTGCCGCTGTCCAACGCCGAGTTCCGCCTGCTGTGGGTGTTTATCGAGCGGCCGCGCCGGGTGTTGAGCCGCGAACAGTTGCTGGATGCGGCCCGCGGTCGTTCCATCGAGGCCTTCGATCGCAGCATTGACCTGCTGGTCTCGCGCCTGCGCCAGAAGCTGGGCGATGACCCCAAAGCACCGCAGTTGATCAAGACCGTGCGCGGTGAAGGCTATCTGTTCGACGCACGGGATATCGGCTGATGCGCAACGCCCTCAACACGCTGTTCGGCCGGTTGTTCGGTGTGTTGCTGTTGGCGATTGTACTGGCCCATGCGTTGGCATTTTTCTGGTTCCACCACTATGACCCGCCTCCGCCACCGCGCAAGGACACCTTCGTCGAGCAACCGGACGGCACGATGAGGCCGCTGCCTAAACGTCCTCGCCCATGGTTTGGCGGCCCGGTGGTGCCGCTGACGTTTCAGTTTTTCTCGCTGATCATCGCCGCCTGGTATGGCGCCAAATTGTTGAGCCGGCCGATCCAGCGCCTGAGTGAGGCCGCCGAGCGCTTGAGCCTGGACCTCGACAGCCCGCCTCTCGACGAGTCCGGCCCCCGGGAAGCCCAGCAGGCCGCGTCAACCTTCAACCTGATGCAAAAACGTATTCGCGAACAAGTCGGCCAGCGCGCGCGCATGCTCGGCGCGGTCTCCCATGACCTGCGCACCCCGCTGTCGCGCCTCAAGCTGCGCCTGGAGCAGATCGAAGACGCCAAGCTGCAAGGCCAGATGCGCCAGGACCTGAACGACATGATCGGCATGCTCGACGCCACCTTGAGCTACCTGCACGAACAACGCACCAGCGAAAGCCGGCACTGGCTGGATGTGCAGGCGCTGGTGGAGTCGATCAGTGAGAATGCCCAGGACCAAGGTTCCAATGTGCAATGTGCCGGCACCTGTGCGCCTTTGCAGGTGCAGCCGATGGCGTTGCGTTCATGCCTCAACAACCTGATCGACAACGCCTTGCGCTACGCCGGCAGCGCGCGCGTGGAACTGGAGGACAGCCGCGAGGCCCTGACCATCCGCGTGATTGACCACGGCCCCGGGATTGCCGCCGACAAGCGCGAGGCGGTGTTCGAACCGTTCTATCGGCTGGAAGGCTCGCGCAACCGCAACTCCGGCGGCGTGGGCCTGGGCATGACCATCGCCAAGGACGCGGTGGAACGCCTGGGCGGACGGTTGAGCCTCGAGGAAACCCCGGGCGGCGGGTTGACCGCCGTGATGTGGTTGCCCCGCGCCTGACGGCCAACGCCGGCCAGCTCCCCCATAAATCTTGGTCAATCAGCTACAGCGGTTCGTCTTCGCGGCGGCTCTGGGCCTGGGTCGCGCTCCAATCCATCAGCAGGCTGTACGCCACGGCGAGCAAGGTCGGGCCGATAAACAGGCCGATGAAGCCAAACGCGATCAGGCCGCCGAATACCCCGAGCAACACGATCACCAGCGGCAGGTTGCCGCCACGGCTGATCAGGTACGGCTTGAGCACGTTGTCCACGCCGCTGATGATGAACGTGCCCCACACGCCGAGGAACACTGCGTAGGTGTAATCGCCCTTCCACGCCAGCCAGGCCGTGGCCGGAATCCACACCAGCGGCGGCCCCATGGGGATCAGGCTGAGCAGGAACGTGACGATACCCAGCACCAGCGCGCCCGGCACCCCGGCGATCAGGAAGCCGATCAGCGCGAGCACGGCCTGGGCGGCGGCCGTACCGATCACGCCATTGACCACGCGCTGCACGGTGCCGGCCACCAGTTCGATGTAGTAACCGGCACGTTCGCCGATCAAGCGCTCCAGCAGGCGGTGGACGAACATCGCCAGGCGCGGCCCGTCACGGTAGAAAAAGAACACGAACACCAGGCTGAGGGTCAGCTCCAGGATGCCGCCGCCGATCTGCGCGCTGCGCGCCAGCAGCCAGTTGCCCACCTGCCCCAGGTACGGCTTGAGGCTGACCATCAGCGCCGCGCCCTGCTGGTCGATGCTGTCCCACATCGCCACCAGCCGTTCTCCGACAAAGGGAATCGACCCCAACCAAGCCGGCGCCGCCGGCAAACCGTCGACCTGAATATCCTTGATCAACGTCACCGCGTCGCGCACATGGTCCGCGAGGTTGAACCCCAGCCATACCAGCGGCACCGCCACCAGCAGCATCCAGCCCAAGGTCAGGATGCCAGCGGCCAGGGATTCGCGGCCGCCCAGCCAGCGGGTCAGCAACACCATCAGCGGCCAACTGGCAAACGCCAGCACCGCCCCCCAGAACAGCGCCGACCAGAACGGCGCCATCACCCAGAAGCTGGCACCGAACAGCACCAGCAGCAGGATTTGCACCAGCAGGCGATCGTTATTGAGCATGGAGTTTCTCTAGGAAAAGGCTGAAGGCAGTCAGTTTAGGCGAACGGCGCGGGTCCGTTCGCCCTGTTTCGGTCAGCGTATCAGATGCAGGTGCAGGCCTTTGGCTGGCTCGGTACCGGTTTCCAGGCGTGCGGCCCGCACGCCCTTGTCAATCAGGGCCTGGCGCCACGCTTCGGCATGGGGGCCGGTCAAACTGACACGCAGGGTGGTGTCGAGGTTCAAACCGCGAGAAATCAGGGTCAACCAGGTGGCATCGGGGTCTGCACCCAAAGCCGGGAAATCCAGCTCACCGGTGCTTTTGAGTTCGCGCAACAGCGTGGCGGAGGTCGGCAGCAGTTCCCCGAGCGGGGCGTCGGCATCGATCTGTTCGACATGCAGGTAAGCCCGGCGATTGCCGCGGGTGATGCCGTACAACGCCACCAGGGAATTGTCCTGCGGGGCGGCCAGACGCAACAGCAGGTATTCCTGCTGGCCATCGGCGCCGACCAACTTGGCATTACCGAACACTTCATTGGCCCACAGGCTGCTTTCACCGCAGTCACGGGCCTGGCACCAGAACAACAGCTGCGCGCCCTGCTGCTGCAGCGCTTCGCGCGTGGCGGTGAACGCAGCGCTGGAGGTGTGCTCGGCGGGCAGTTCATAGGTGATGGCGGTGGCCTGGCCGCGCGCGGTGGCCTGGGCTTCGTAACGCAACTGGCCGCTGATCTTGCGGATCGCGCCCATGGGGTAGATGCGCTCTTTTTCTTCGGCGGGACGATAATCGACGATTTGCGCGTCGACCTGACGGGCCACGGCGGGCAAGTCCTGGCTACCCGGCACATCGGCGGCGAACACCAACGGGCTGAACACACACAGCCCGAGGGCACGGATACAGCCTTTACGCACGCTCATCGGATAGTTGAGCCCTGGCCATCGGAGGTCGCAGCAGTTTCAAGATCGGTGTTGAGATCGTTCATGGTTGACTCCCTTTCAATCCGCCCAGCCTCGGCAGTTGACCGCGCCAAGTCAAGGTGCAGAGAAGAACCGATTGAAACAGTCTGCAACAAGGACCGCGCCCGCCTCGTCATTCAAGTGCAAATGATGGCCACCGGGCAGGGTCGTCACGGTAAACGGTAGCTGGGAAAGCAATTCGGGATGTCTCGCCAGCATGCCGTCAGCGGCGACCACCAGTTGAGTAGGACAACCTACGCGGCGCACGAAAGCCATGGCTTGCTCGTCGGTCAGACGCATCGGCGATGCCAGGGTCAAGCGGCTGTCCGTTCGCCAGGTGTAACCGCCCGGCACCGGCATCAACCCGCGCTGGGCCAGCAGTTCAGCAGCTTCGCGGCTGACGGCCACCAGCCCTTTCATCCGCGCTTCGACGGCGCGATCAAGGTTGCTGTAGACCGGCTTGCGCTTGCCCTGCAGGTTCAATTGCGCCTGCAACGCCATGCCCAGGCGTTCGGCGGCGTTCTCGCCGGAGGCGGTCGGCGGGATCACACCGTCGATCAAACCCAGGTGCGTCACCCGCTCCGGCAAGGCACCGGCCAATACCAGGGAGACGATGGCGCCGAGGGAATGGCCAAGTAATGCAAAACGTTTCCAGCCCAGTTGTTCGGCGACCTGCAGCACATCGTGGACGTAATCCCACAAGGCATAACCGGCCCCCGTCGGACGATGCGCCGAATGCCCGTGGCCGGCCATGTCGAGGGCGACGATACGCATGCCCTGCAGTTTCGGCGCCAACCGCGCGAAGCTGTTGGCGTTGTCCAGCCAGCCATGCAAGGCGATCACCGGCAGACCGTCTTCGGGACCGAACAGATGCGCGGCCAATTCGATATGCGGCAGGCTCAGGCGCACTTCTTCGACCGGCGTACTCATGCGCAACTGCGCTCGCGGGCTTCCCAACGGGCGAACAGCTGCTTGAGCAAGGTCGCGGTGTCCTGGGGGCGTTCGAGGGGGAACATGTGGCCGCCGGGCATGGTGAGCATTTCTCCCATGGGCAGGCGCCCGACGCCGCTGGCGTGGTGGCGCATCACCACCCGGCTCTGGCGCCCGCGCACCACCGCCAGCGGCACTTTCAACTGGCGCACCTGGCCCGGGCTGGTGTGGGGCACGCCCCGGTAGATACTGATTTCAGTGGCCGGATCGAAACGCAGGCGCAGGCGATCGCCGACCTGATACAGGCCATGTTGCAGGTAAGCGTCGAAGCATTCCGGGTCGAAGCCGCGAAACAGGGTCTTGCCGGCGAAGTAACTGCGCGCGGCGTCCAGGTCGGCGAATTCTTCACGGCGGCCCAGGGTGCGCCCGGCCGGGGTGAGGCGGTCGATAAAACCAAAGCGCTTGGCGGCGCGGATCACCCAGCGGTCGGCACGGGTCAGCACCGGCGAGTCGAGCATCACCACGCCGCGATACAACTGCGGGCAGCGCATGGCCGCGTGCAAATGCAACACGCCGCCCAGGGAATGGCCCACGCCCCACACCGGCTCGGGCTGCTGTTGCAGATGGTGGATCAGTTCGTCCACCAGGTTCTGCCAGTTGTCGTCCACCGGAAACCGTGGATCGTGGCCGTGCTGCGGCAGGTGCGCGACGGTATATTCCGGGGCCAGGCCGGCAAACAACTTGCCGTAGGTAGCCGAAGGGAAGCCATTGGCGTGGGCAAAAAACACGTGCTGCGACATACCGGTTCCATCTATAAAAACAGACATTGATTGTCACCACGCCCGACCGTTACGGCAATGACCGTAACCGCCAGGAATGATGACACTCACGCCACGCCTATCGCGCCGGCGGGTTCTCGCCCAGGGGCACTACGGCCATGGTCAGGCGCGAGACGCAGCTGGACTTGCCATCATCGTTGGTCAGGCGGATGTCCCACACCTGGGTGGTGCGGCCGATATGAATCGCCCTCGCCACCGCCGTCACCCGCCCGCTGCGCACCCCGCGCAGGTGGTTGGCATTGACCTCGAGGCCGACGCAATAGAACTTGCTCGCATCGATGCACAGGTAGGCCGCCATGGAGCCGACGCTTTCGGCCAGCACGACCGACGCGCCGCCGTGCAGCAGGCCGTAGGGCTGATGGGTACGCTGATCGACCACCATGCTGGCGGTCAGGGATTCTTCGTCGAAACTTTCGAAGCGAATGTCCAGCACTTCACCGATGGTGTTTTTCTGCAGAGCGTTGAGTTGTTCGATATTGGGTTGGGTGCGCCACAGGCTCATACCGTTGTCCCTATTGGTTATATGATGGCCCTAATCCTGCCACAGAATGACTTCGGTGCGCTCGCTCCACACCTGAAACTGTGGGCCGTAGGTCGATTCGATGACATTGCGCCTGATCTTCAAGGTCGGTGTCAGGAAGCCGTTTTCCACCGCCCAACTGTCTTTCACCACCACCAATTGACGCAGGCGCTCATGCTTGTCCAACGCCGCGTTGACCTGCTCCAGCCAGCGTTCAAGGCTGCCGTGCAAGGCCTGGCGCGCATCCGCCGGGCCCGCCGCCGACAGCACGCACAGGCCCATCGGCGCAGGCAGGCCGTCGCCGACCACACACACCTGTTCGATCCGTGCATGTTCGGCCAGGCGGTTTTCGATTGGCGCCGGGGCCACGTACTTGCCCTTGCTGGTCTTGAAGATTTCCTTGAGGCGCCCGGTCAGGCGCAGACGGCCCTCGGCGTCCTGCTCGCCCTTGTCGCCGGTGCGCAGGAAGCCGTCCGGGGTGAGGGTTTCGGCGGTTTTTTCCGGGTCCTTGAAGTAACCGAGCATGGTCGCGCCACTGCGCACCTGCACTTCGCCGAGCGGGTCGATACGCACTTCAACGCCCGGGCATGGCAGGCCGATCCAGCCGATTGTCTGCTGGCCGGGGCGACACACATGGGAATAGCCGCAACTCTCGGTCATGCCGTACACCTCCAGCACATCCAGGCCCAGGCGCTGATACCAGCGCAACAAGGCTTCGGGCACCGGCGCCGCGCCGGACAGCGCAATGCGTAACGCGTCCAGGCCCAGGCCGGCCAGCACCTTGCGGCCCACGCGTTTGCCGATGAAGGGCAGCCGCAACAGGCGCTCCAGGCGCGTCGCCGGGATCTTGCCGTAGACGCCCATCTGGAATTTGGTCCAGATACGCGGCACCCCGAACAGCGCCGTCGGCCGTGCCCGACGCAGGTCCCTCAGAAAAGTCTCAAGGCTTTCGGCGAAATACACGGTTTGCCCGGTATAGATCGCCGCCAATTCCACAAACATCCGCTCCGCCACATGGCACAAGGGCAGGTACGACAGCAGCCGGTCACCCTCCCCCAGGCCGAACAATTCGGTGCCACCGGTGGCGGCAAAGCCCAGGGCGCCGAAGCTGTGCATCACGCCCTTGGGCAGGCCGGTGGTGCCGGAGGTGTAGATGATGGTGGCCAGATCCGACGCGGCAGGTAGCGGCTGATCCTGGATCGGTGAATAGGCTTGCAGCTCGGTCCAGCTGAAATCCAAGTCACCCGCCGGACACAGCGGCAGGCCGATGGTGGGCACGTCGGCCGGAACCCCGGGCGCCATGGCGGGCCAGTCATCGAGCTTGCCGATGAACACCAGCGCCGCCTCGGAGTGCTTCAGCACATGGGCGACGGAATCGGCGGTGAGGTTGGGATAGAGCGGCACCGAGACATGCCCGGCCATCCAGATGGCCAGGTCGGCGATGATCCAGTGCGCGCAATTTTTCGAGATCAGGGCTACGTGCGAACCCTGGGGCAGTTCCCTAGCACGCAGCCAATGCGCGGCGCAGCGGGCCTGGTGGCCGACCTCGGCCCAAGTGAGGGTCTGTACCTCGTCGCCGCCGACGGGCTGCACCAGGAAGGGTTTGCGCGGATGCCGCGCTTCACGTTCGAAGAAGACCTGCAACGGCAAACGAAAAGCGACGGGCATGGGACGCGCTCCTTTGTGGTCCGATGATAGCCAACCAAGCACTTGCTCGGCTGACTATATAGCACACACAAAGCAGTGAAAGCGCCTACGGATGTTTCACACTGACCAGGCTCATCAGCCCCGCCAGCGGGCATTCCCCCTCCAACTCCGCCAGGCTGGCGGTGTACATCGGCAGCGGTTGACGCTGATGACCATGCTGCAAAAAGCTGATCAGGCTGCCGACCAGCGGCTGATGGCTGACCAGCAGCACATTCTCATCCGTGTCGAGCTTTTCCAGCACCTGCTGCGGATTGCCGTCCGGTGTCAGCCAGGGCACGGTGCGGATGTCCGGCACGAAGCCCAGCGCTTCACGCACCAACTGCGCGGTCTGCTGCGCCCGTACATACGGGCTGGCAATGATCGCGCTGATGGGCTGGCCGATCAGGTGCGCCGCGCTGCGCAAGACTTCGGCGCGGCCATGCTCGGTCAGCTCGCGCTCGGCATCGGTGCGGGCATGCGCTTGGGCCTCACCGTGCCGCAAAATCCACAGTTTCACAGTTTTGGCTCTTCATCGCGCACCGGGTGCGGTGCTGGCGGCACGCTGTGGGCGGCTTCGCCTTCCGGCGCACGCGGCGTCGGCCAGTCGGCGAATGGCCAGGGCTTTTGCTCGGTGTGGAAACTGCCGAAGCGGCCGATCTGCGCGAGGAACTGGCTCAGGCTGTCGCCAAAATTCATCAGGCCCAGGTTCGGCGCGCCGTAGACCAGCCGGTAAATCAGTTGCACCACCACCAACGCACCGAGCAGGAATTGCGCCACTTGCCACACCAGGGCAAACACCAGCATCCACAAGATGCGCAGGGCGATGGACTCGTACTTGGGAGCTGCTTTCGGATCGTTCATGACGCGTTCCTCAGTTGAAACCACTGGTGGAAATAAAGTCGACATCGGTTTTCGGCTCGGCGCGCATCAGCAATTCGATGACCTGATTCAGGGTGCGCCCTTCAAACAGGATCGCGTGCAACCCGGCGACCAGCGGCATGTACACGCCGGCCTCCTGGGCCTTGGCCTTGAGCACCTTGAGGGTATTGACCCCTTCGGCCACTTCGCCCAGGCGCGCCACGGCGTCCTCCAGGCTCAGGCCCTGGCCGAGGGCGAAACCGACCTGATAGTTACGGCTTTTCGGCGACGAGCAGGTGACGATCAGGTCGCCCACGCCCGCCAGGCCCAGGAACGTCATCGGGTTGGCGCCCTGGCTCACCGCGAAGCGGGTCATTTCCGCCAGCGCGCGGGTGATCAGCATGCTCTTGGTGTTCTCGCCCATGCCCAGCGCCACCGCCATCCCGGCAATGATCGCGTAGACGTTTTTCAGCGCACCGCCCAGCTCGACGCCGAAACGATCGCCACTGGCGTACACGCGGAAGGTGCGCCCATGCAGCACGGCCTGGACCCGCTCACACAGTGCTTCATCTTCACTGGCGATCACGGTGGCGGTCAGCGCATGTTCGGCCACTTCCCGCGCCAGGTTCGGCCCGGACAGCACGCCGATGCGCGCCTGCGGGGCGATCTCTTCGAGGATTTCGCTCATCAGCTTGAAGGTGTGCGCCTCGATGCCCTTGGTCAAACTGACCAGCAGCTTGCCCGCCAGGCGTTCGGCGTGAGGCGCGAGTACCGAACGCAACGCACTCGAAGGCAGCGCGACGAAACACAGCTCGCAGGCCTCCAGGGTCGCCTGCAAGTCGGTGACCGGCTCGACCGCCGGATGAATCTTGATGCCTTTAAGGTAACGAGGGTTTTCTCGATGGACGCGAATGGCCTCGGCCTGTTCGGGATCGCGCATCCACTGGCGCACCGCATGACCGTTCTCAGCCAGCAGGTTAGCCACGGCGGTACCAAAACTTCCGCCTCCCAGGACCGCAATAGGGCGCTGTTCAGTCATATGCAATCCGTTAATCCATACCAGTGGCGATGGCCGCATTATACGGAGCCCCCCGCTTGCGGCCAGCCCCCGTATCAATTCACACGCCTGTCGGAAAATGCCATAGCGACGCGGGGTAATTGCAAAGGCGACGACTGGCAAATGGCCCGGCCTCGGTTAACATGGTCGGCTATCCGTAATTATCAAGGCCGTGCCGTGTATTTGGGCCCTCCTCCCCGTTCATCGTTGTGGTTGATGCTGTTGTGCAGCGGCGCGGTGTTCGCCGACGACCTGTTCCTCGACAACCAACCGCTGCCACAGGTGCTGACTGCCACTCGCCTCAAACAATCGGCCGCCGCCGTGCCCGGCAGCATGACCGTGATCGACAGCGAACTGATCAAGGCCAGCGGCGCGCGGGACATCGCTGAGTTGCTGCGGCTGGTGCCGGGCATGATGGTCGGCTACACCAGCGGCAACCAGGCGGCGGTGAACTACCACGGCACCAATGCCAGCGATGCGCGACGCATGCAGGTCTTGATCGACGGCCGCTCGGTGTACCGCGCAGGCCTGGCCACGGTGGACTGGAGCGATATTCCGGTGGCCATGGAAGACATCGAGCGCATCGAAGTGTTCCGCGGGCCCAACACCGTCAGCTACGGCGCCAATGCGTTGATGGCTGTGGTGAATATCCTCACGCGCTCACCGGCCGACAGCCACGGTTCAAGGGTAAAAGTGGTACGCGGCGAACGCGGGATCAACGACTTCTATGCCAGCCAGGGCGTAGGCTGGGAAACCGGCGACCTGCGCCTGTCGATGTCCGGGCAGCAGGACGATGGCTTTGACAGCAACGCGGTGGGCGCCGACCGTCGTGACGGCCGGCGTCTCAACCGCTTCAGCCTGGCGGTGAGCCAGACGCTGAACACACTACAGAGCATCGACTGGCAACTGAATGCCAAGGAAGGGACCAACCAGCGTCCTTATACCTACACGCCGGTATTCGCCGGGATTACCGAGGGCGGCAACAATTCCGACGTTACCGCCAAGGACTATGCCGGCTCCCTGCGCTGGAATTTCGATTTCAATCCCGAACACAGCCTGTATATCCAGGGCTCGGCCCAACAATGGGACCGCCGGCAGATCTGGAAAGCCTGTGACGCCAAGGTGTCGTTCAGCCCGGAATTGACCCGGCTGTGGCAGCTCAACCCCAATTATGCCGAGCGATTGGCCCGGCATATGGACGCTTACACCCCAGACAAACCGCCGCCAGGCAGTAGCGCCGAGCAGGCGCTAGCCGAGCAAGTGCTGAAGCAATGGGGTGATGGCGGTAAAGACCCGGTATGCGGCGACATCGACCAAAGCACCCGCGAAAGCCGCTACGACCTGGAGATCCAGGACACCCTGAGCCTGTCCGACAGCCTGCGCCTGGTCAGCGGTATGAACTATCGCTATGACCGCGCCGACTCCGACACCTATTTCAACGGCACTCTGGATGACACCACCTGGCGCCTGTTCGGCCAGCTTGAATGGCGCGCCAGCGAGCACTGGTTGCTGCAGGGCGGCGCCATGTACGAAGACACCCACCTGAGCGGCAACTCGCTGACGCCGCGGGTGGCGGTCAACTACCTGATCAACCCGCGCCACGGCCTGCGCGCGGTGTACTCCGAGGCGATCCGTTCGCCGGACATGTTCGAGAACAACGTCAACTGGAGCTATCGCGTCACCAACCTCGACTCGCCGGCCTACGGGCAGAATTCCGGGCAGTACTTCGTGGTCACGCGCGGTCCGGGCAACCTCGACAAAGAACTGATGAAATCCCGCGAATTGGGCTATAACGGCTTTTTTGCCGACATCGGGCTGAACATGGACGTGAAACTGTTCTACGACGAAATCACCGACATGATCAGTTCGCCGCTGCGCAACAATCAGTACATTGCCAGCAACGCCAACAGCTCGCGCTTTACCGGCGCGGAATCCCAATTCGACTGGCGCATGAGCAACGCCGACCGCCTGCGGCTGACCTACGCTTACGTCGACGCCAGCACCAGCAACCCGCTGGACAAGGCGCAAACCGCACGCAACAGCGGTTCGGCCGGCTGGTTGCGCGAATGGGGGCAAGGCTGGTCCAGCGCCCTGTTCTACTATGGCGACGACGCCCTTAACCGCTATCGCTTCGAACGGGTCGACCTGCGGGTCGCCAAGCGCATGGCCCTGGGCAACGCCAACGTGGAACTGGCCGGCATGTTGCAACAACGCCTGGACAACCAGCCCACCACCTGGGCCGACAACAACTACGACCATCGCCAAGTGCTCTACTTCAGCGCGGAGTTAGAGTTCTGACATGGGCGCTCAGTCACGGATGACCCTCCTCTCTCTCCCCAGACGCTGGCAACGCGGCCTGCTGCTGCTGTGCCTGCTGCTCAGCGTACCGGCCTGGAGCGCCGATATCCTGCTGACCGCCGCCGAAGACGGCGCCGGGGTGCAGGCCTTCGTCCAGGCGCTCACCCAGCAGCGCCCCGACGACCGTGTGACCTTCACCCCCCTCGCCAACCTGCCCGTGCCCAGCCGCCTACCGGCCAATACGCGCCTGATCCTGTTGGACCTGCCCAGCCTAGACTGGCGCCTGCAGGACGCCCAGGGGCCGTCGACCCTGGTGTTGCGCATCAGCCGCCTGCAGGCCCACCAGCGCATGGGCCAGGGCGTGCCGGGCAAAATCAGCCTGCTGTGGAGTGACCCGCCGCTGGAGCGCCAGCTGCGGCTGATCGCCACAATCCTGCCCCAGGCCCGCCGCATCGGCGTGCTCTACGGCGCCGACAGTGAATTCCTGCTCCGCGAATTGCGCCAGTACGCCGCGCCGATGGGCCTGGAGATCGTGCCCCAGCGCTGGGACGACATTAACGACAGTCGCCCGCTGCAGCATTTGTTCAGAAACAGCGATGTGCTGCTCGGCCTTGACGACCCGCAGTTATACAACCCGAAAACCGCGAAGAACCTGCTGCTGAGCAGTTATGCCCGGCAACTGCCGCTGGTGGGGCCCAATGCCGGCTTCGTCAAGGCCGGCAGCCTGGCCAGTACTTACAGCGACCAGACCGACTGGCTGGCCGTGCTCGACCGCCTGCTCGATCACCCGCCGGCCGGCTGGCCGCGCGCCGTGTACCCGGAGCGTTTCAAAGTCGTGGGCAACCCGCAAGTCGCACGCTCACTGGGCATCGAACAGGTCGACGAAGCCAACGTCGCCGCCCGCCTGGCCGAAGGAGAACAACGCCCATGACCTTACGTCGTCGTTGGGACATCAACACCCGCACCCAGCTCATCACCCTGGGGCCGGCGCTGTTGCTGACGTTGCTGTTGATCAGCTTCTTCACCTTCGTGCGGATCCAGGACCTGCGCCAGGAACTCGACCACACCGGCCAGTTGATCGCCAACCAATTGGCCCCGGCCACCGAATACGGGGTGATCTCCGGCAACAACGACGTGCTCGACAGCCTGCTGCGCGCGACGCTGGCCACGCCCCATGTGCGCTTCCTGGAGATCCAGGACAGCGCCGAGAACATCCTGGTGTACGTCGAGCAACCGTCGGAAAACCACGACCGCTCGCTGTCGGTCAAAGTGTTCCAGGCCCCGATCCGCCTGCAACATATTCAATTGGGCAATGACTTTTTCCAGGACAACCTCAACGAACCCAAGGCGCCGCGTGCCGACTACCTGGGCCGGGTGATCGTCGGCATGTCCAACGATGCCTTCAGCCAGCGCCAACAGGAGATTCTGTTCAAGGCCGGCGTGCTCGCGCTGTTCGCCCTGCTGTTCACCTTTTTGCTCGCGCGGCGCCTGGCCGCCAGCCTGTCGCAGCCGATCAGCGCGATGGGCAATGCAGTCAAGGCGATCCAGCAAGGCGACTACAAGACCCCGCTGCCGATTGTCGATGACTCCGAACTGGGCGACCTCTCGCGGCACATCAACAACCTTGCCGAAGGCCTCAACCAGGCCAGCCGCGAACAGCAGCAGGCCATGGCGCAACTGATCCAGACCCGCGAGGAAGCCGAACGGGCGAACAACGCCAAGTCGGACTTCCTGGCGATGATGAGCCACGAGCTGCGCACGCCGATGAACGGCGTGCTGGGCATGCTGCAGTTGCTGGAAACCACCGAGATGACCGAAGAGCAGACCGAATATGCGGCACTGGCCTCCGAGTCCACGGAACATTTGCTCAAGGTCATCAATGACATCCTCGACTTCTCGCGCATCGAACGCGCGGCCCTGGAGCTGGAACACATTCCGTTCAACCTCGCGGACCTGATCAACAGCTGCGCCCAGGCCTTCCAGCACAGCGCCCAGCAGCGCGGGCTGAGCCTCGAACTGCCGATCCCGCCGGGCTTGGACACGTTGCGCGTGCAGGGCGACCCGACGCGTATCCGCCAGATTCTGGTGAACCTGATCGGCAACGCGCTCAAGTTCACCGAGCACGGCAGCGTCAGCGTCGAGCCCCATTGGCAACCCCTCGACCATGAACTGGTGTGGTTCACCTGCACCGTGCGCGACAGCGGCATTGGCATTTCCGCCGAGCGCCTGGAACTGATGTTCGATGCGTTCCAGCAGGCCGACAGTTCCATTTCAAGACGTTACGGCGGCACCGGCCTGGGCCTGCCCATCGCCCGCACCCTGGCCGAACGCATGGGCGGCACCCTGCGCGCGCAAAGCGAAGAAGGTCGCGGTTCGGTGTTCACCCTGGAAATCCCGCTGGCCATCGACCAGCACAGCGTGCCGGCCATCGCCGCCAACGCCGAAGGCAAAGCCAGCGCGGGCGACGGCCGCCATGTGCTGCTGGTGGAAGACAACCCGGTCAACCGCACCGTGGTCGAAGCCATGCTGCGCAGCCTGGGCTTTGAAGTCAGCCTGGCCACCGACGGCGCCGAAGCGATCCGCAGCGCCGAGAGCCTGATTTTCACCGCGATCCTGATGGATTGCCGGCTACCGCTGATCGACGGCTACGAAGCCACCCGCCAGATTCGCCAACTGCCGGGCTGCGCCGAGCTGCCAATCATCGCCCTCACCGCCAACGCCTTGCAGGGCGATCGGGAACTCTGCCTGGCCGCCGGAATGAACGATTACCTGGCCAAGCCGTTCAAACGCACGGATTTGCAGCAAATCCTGCAGCGTTGGGTGCAATAGCGCCGCGCCATCAGCCAACTGCGACTGGCGTGAAAGACGAAAGTGCGGCAGTCTTAGGCACCCGAACGGACCGATAAACAGGCCCGGTTTAAAATTTCAGTGAACAAGTGTACATTCAGTGCCTTGACGCTGTGACTTTCACTACAACGCAATAGTCTATGTGTAGGCTGCCGATGTGAGGCATGAACGCTTCAGTCGGTTCGGGAAGATTTGCCCTACCCTGCCGCATGGGATTATTGAGGAGCTCGCATGACCAAACAAAACGCCTTTACTCGGGAAGACCTGCTGCGCTGCAGTCGCGGTGAGCTGTTCGGCCCAGGTAACGCGCAACTGCCCGCCCCGAACATGCTGATGGTGGATCGCATCACCCATATCAGCGAAGAGGGTGGCAAGTACGGCAAAGGTGAATTGGTCGCCGAGCTGGATATCACCCCGGACCTGTGGTTCTTCGCCTGTCACTTCGAAGGTGACCCTGTCATGCCGGGCTGCCTGGGCCTCGACGCCATGTGGCAACTGGTCGGCTTCTACCTGGGCTGGCAAGGCCTGCCAGGCCGTGGCCGCGCCCTGGGTTCGGGCGAAGTGAAGTTCTTTGGCCAGGTCCTGCCGACCGCCAAGAAAGTCACCTACAACATTCAAATCAAGCGCGTCCTCAAGGGCAAGCTGAACCTGGCCATCGCCGACGGTTCGGTGACTGTCGACGGTCGCGAGATCTATACTGCCGAAGGCCTTCGGGTCGGCGTATTTACTTCCACTGACAACTTTTAAGGGTTATCCGCATGCGCCGCGTCGTTATCACTGGTCTGGGCATTGTTTCTTGCCTGGGCAATGACAAAGAGACCGTCACCGCTAACCTGCGTGCAAGTCGCCCTGGCATCCGCTTCAACCCGGAATATGCCGAAATGGGTCTGCGTAGCCAGGTTTCCGGCTCCATCGACCTGCCCCTCGAAGAGTTGATCGATCGCAAGATCTACCGCTTCGTCGGCCACGCTGCCGCCTACGCCTACCTGGCCATGAAGGACGCCATCGCCGATTCCGGCCTGAGCCACGATCAGGTCTCGAACGTGCGTACCGGCCTGATCGCCGGTTCCGGCGGCGCGTCCACCCTGAACCAGATGGAAGCGCTGGACATCCTGCGCGAGAAAGGCGTGAAGCGCGTTGGCCCGTACCGTGTCACGCGGACCATGGGCAGCACCGTTTCCGCCTGCCTGGCCACGCCGTTCCAGATCAAGGGCGTGAACTACTCGATCTCCTCCGCCTGCGCCACCAGTGCTCACTGCATCGGTAACGCGGTTGAGCAGATCCAGCTGGGCAAGCAGGACATCGTGTTCGCCGGCGGCGGCGAAGAAGAACATTGGAGCCAATCGTTCCTGTTCGACGCCATGGGCGCGCTGTCCACCCAGTACAACGACACCCCGGAAAAGGCCTCCCGCGCCTACGACGCCAAGCGTGACGGTTTCGTCATCGCCGGCGGCGGCGGCATGGTGGTGGTCGAGGAGCTGGAACACGCTCTGGCCCGTGGCGCGAAGATCTACGCGGAAATCGTCGGCTACGGCGCCACTTCCGACGGCTACGACATGGTTGCGCCAAGCGGTGAAGGCGCCATCCGCTGCATGCAGATGGCCATGTCCACCGTGGATACCCCGATCGACTACCTGAACACCCACGGCACCTCGACTCCGGTCGGCGACGCCAAGGAAATGGAAGGCGTGCGCGCGGTATTCGGCGACAAGGCACCGGCCATCAGCTCCACCAAGAGCCTGTCGGGTCACTCCCTGGGCGCCGCCGGCGTTCACGAAACGATCTACTGCCTGCTGATGATGGAAGGCAACTTCATGGCCGGCTCGGCCAACATCGAAGAGATGGACCCGGTCGTGGCCGATATGCCGATCCTGACCAAGACCGTCGAAAACGTAAAAGTCGACACCGTGATGAGCAACAGCTTCGGCTTCGGTGGCACTAACGCCACCCTGGTGCTGAAACGCTGGCAGGGCAAGTAAGCCCCGCAGCTTGATCAGATGAAAACGCCCCGACTGGTTCGGGGCGTTTTTTTTGCGCTTGAATTCGGGGTCGCCTCGCTTGTACGCGGGTGTTGTTCCGCTGCCTCGAACTGATGCTGGGAATCCTGCTCGCCGCTACCTGGAAAAAATCCTGGAACACTTGAGTGCCAGCATGTTCTATAACTGCATGACTTTCTTCCTGCCACGCTTGAGAGGTTCGCCATGCCTGTTACCGTCAACACCCTGAATGCCGACAACTTCCGCCACAGCCTCAACATCGATAACCACGAGTTGTTCACCGATCTGCCCAAAAGCCTGGGCGGTGACGACACCGCGCCCTCGCCCCACGACTATTTCGACGCAGCCCTGGCGTCGTGCAAGGCCCTGACCCTGAAGCTGTATGCGCAGAGAAAGGGCATCCCGCTGACCGGCGTAACCGTGGAAATCACCCACGACGACAGCGAAGAGCAAAAGGGCAAGTACCACCTCAACGTCAAGCTGACGCTCAAGGGCGTGCTCACCGATCAGCAACGCGACGAACTGCACCGCATCGCCGACCGCTGCCCGATACACAAGCTGATGACCACCGCCGAGGTGAGTATCGAGACAAAATTGTCGGAAGGTGCCTTCAGCCAATAGCGGCAACCTCCGGTCGAGCGGGTTATGCTCAGGGCTATCCAACCCGCTCCGACAGGGACGCACCATGACCACCCTCACCGTGATCCGCCCTCGCCTCGAAGATGTCGAAGGCCAGCCCATCCTGCGCCCGCTGCCATCGCGAGAATGCCGTAGCGTCGGGCCGTTCGTGTTTTTCGACCATATGCTGGCGACCCGCTATGCACCGGGCAGCGGCATGAATATCCGCCAGCATCCGCACATCGGCCTGTCTACCCTCACCTACCTGTTCGAAGGCACCTTGCAGCACAAGGACAGCCTCGGTTCGGACCAAATGGTGCAGGCCGGCGATGTGAGCTGGATGACCGCCGGCAGCGCGATTGCCCACGTCGAGCGCACGCCCGAAGCAATCAAGAGCAAGGGGTTCAGCCTGCATGGGCTGCAAGTGTGGCTCGCCTCCCCCAAGGACCACGAGAGCGGCCCGGGGCATTACAGCCACCATCCGGCAGCCAGCTTGCCCACCAGCGACAACCTGGGCGTGCAGATCCGCCTGATCGCCGGCAATGGCTTCTGCCTCAAATCACCAGTGCCGGTGCTGTCGCCCACGCTGTACGCCGATGTGCAGATGCAGACGGCCACCACCCTGCTGATCCCCGACGAGCACGAAGAACGTGCGGTGTATGTGCTGGAGGGTGACGTGCAGTTGGACGGTGAGCCGCTTGAGGCACACAGCCTGGTGGTGTTGCCGAGCAGGCAGGCGATGACCCTGTCTGCCGACAGCGATTGTCACCTGGTGGTGTTCGGTGGCGCGCCGCTGGATGGGCCACGCCGGATCAACTGGAATTTTGTCGCGAGCGACCCGGCCGTGATCGAGCAGGCCCGGCAGCGTTGGGCGGCCGGGGATTGGCCAACGGTGCCCGGTGAAACCGAAAGAATTGAGTTGCCGGTGAGATAGCCGCCTGCTCCCACATATAACCGCGTTTACCCTGTAGGAATGCGCTCGAATGTGGGAGCTGGCTTGCTCGCGATGAGGCCAGGACAGACGCCAGAGACTTAGCCCTTGAACACTTCATCCAACAAGTTATGCATCGACTGGAACGCCCGCGCAGCGGTCTTCGCGTCGTACATCATCATGCCCGGCACGTTGGCGTGCGGGTCGGTGAAGGAATGCACCGCACCGCCATAGCTCAGCAGTTGCCAATCCACACCGGCCGCGTTCATCTCATCTTCGAACGCCGGCAGTTGCGCTTTCGGCACCAGCGGGTCGGAAGCACCATGCAACACCAGCACGGAACCCTTGATGTTCTTCGCATCCGCCGGGTTTGGCGTGTCGAGGGTGCCGTGGAACGACACCGCAGCCTTCAACGCTGCGCCGGTGCGCGCCAGCTCCAGCGCACAGCAACCGCCGAAGCAAAAACCGAAGGTGGCCAACCTGGACGTATCCACCGCAGCTTCGCTCTGGCCTTGCAGTTGCGCTAACGCGGCCTGCATGCGCTTGTTCAGCAAAGGGCGGTCATTCTTCAACGGCATCATCGCCGCACCGGCCTCATCGTTATTCGACGGGCGCACGGTTTGCCCGTACAGGTCGGCGATCAGCACCACGTAGCCTTTGCTGGCGACGCGCTTGGCAATCTCTTCGGCCCCTGCACTCACGCCCATCCAGTTCGGTGCCATCAACAGGCCCGGCAGCGGGCCGGTTTGGCTGGCATCGAAGGCCAGGCGGCTTTCATAAGACTGGCCATCAATCTGATAGACCACGGAACGCACAGTGACTTGGCTCATCATTTACTCCAGTTGAGGTTGCACAAGAACGAAAAAACCCGCCGAAGCGGGTTTTTCTACAACGGGGTTAAACCGACAGTTCAACCAACAGCTTGTTCAGTCGGCGCACATAGGCGGCCGGGTCTTTCAGGCTGTCGCCGGCAGCCAGGGCTGCCTGGTCGAAGAGGATGTGCGACAGGTCGCCAAAACGCTCTTCGCTCTGTTCGCCGTCGAGTTTCTCGATCAGCGGGTGAGCCGGGTTGAATTCGAAGATCGGCTTGGAGTCCGGCACCTTCTGACCGCTGGCTTCGAGGATCTGACGCATCTGCATGCCCAGGTCCTGCTCGCCGATGGCCAGGATCGCCGGGGAGTCGGTCAGACGGTGGGAAACCCGCACTTCGCTGACGGCGTCGCCCAGGGAGGCCTTGATCCGCTCAACCAGGCCTTCCTTGGACTTGGCCACTTCTTCAGCGGCTTTTTTGTCTTCTTCGGAATCCAGGTTGCCCAGGTCCAGGTCGCCACGCGCCACGTCGACAAAAGTCTTACCGTCGAATTCGCTGAGGTAGCTCATCAGCCACTCATCGATACGGTCGGTCAGCAGCAGCACTTCGATGCCTTTCTTGCGGAAGACTTCCAGGTGCGGGCTGTTCTTGACCTGAGCGTAGGTCTCGCCGGTCAGGTAGTAGATCTTGTCCTGACCTTCCTTGGCACGTGCCAGGTACTCGGCCAGGGACACCACCTGCTCGCCGTCTTCGCCCTGGGTGGAGGCAAAACGCAGCAAGCCGGCGATTTTTTCCTTGTTGGCGAAATCTTCCGCCGGGCCTTCTTTCATGACCTGGCCGAAGTTCTTCCAGAAGCCTTTGTATTGCTCAGGCTCGTTCTTCGCCAGTTTTTCCAGCATGTCGAGGACGCGCTTGGTCAGCGCCGACTTCATGGAGTCGATGATCGGGTCTTTCTGCAGGATTTCCCGCGACACGTTCAGCGACAGGTCGTTGGAGTCGACCACGCCTTTGATAAAGCGCAGGTACAGCGGCAGGAACGATTCCGCCTGGTCCATCACGAACACGCGCTGCACGTAGAGCTTCAGGCCCTTTGGCGCTTCGCGCTGGTACAGGTCGAACGGCGCGCGGGCCGGTACGTAGAGCAGCGAGCTGTATTCCAGCTTGCCTTCGACCTTGTTGTGGCTCCAGCTCAGCGGGTTTTCGTAGTCGTGCCCGATGTGCTTGTAGAACTCCTGGTATTCCTCGTCCTTGATCTCGGTACGCGGACGGGTCCACAGAGCGCTGGCGCGGTTGACGGTTTCCCACTCAACGGCCGGTGCTTCTTCGCCTTCGGCGGCGGCCTGCTCTTTCGGCAATTCGATCGGCAGGGCGATGTGGTCGGAATACTTCTTGATGATGTTGCGCAGGCGCCAGCCATCGGCAAATTCGTCTTCACCGGGTTTCAGGTGCAGCACGATGCGCGTACCGCGATCAGCCTTGTCGAGGGTGGCGACTTCAAACTCGCCCTCGCCTTTCGAAGACCAATGCACGCCTTCGCTGGCGTCAAGGCCGGCGCGGCGGCTGAACACTTCAACCTTGTCGGCGACGATGAAGGCCGAGTAGAAGCCCACGCCGAACTGGCCGATCAGGTGCGAATCTTTCTTCTGGTCGCCCGAAAGGTGCTTCATGAAATCGGCAGTGCCGGATTTGGCGATGGTCCCCAGGTGGGTGATCGCATCCTCACGGCTCATGCCGATACCGTTATCTTCGAGGGTGACGGTCTTGGCGTCTTTGTCGAAGCTCACGCGGATTTTCAGTTCGGCGCCACCTTCCAGCAACTCCGGCTTGGACAGGGCTTCGAAACGTAATTTGTCGACAGCGTCAGAGGCGTTCGAGATCAACTCGCGAAGGAAAATTTCCTTGTTGGAATACAGCGAATGGATCATGAGGTGCAGCAGTTGCTTCACCTCGGTCTGGAAGCCCAGGGTTTCCTTTTGAGTTTCCACACTCATGGTCATCAAACTCCAATTGGATGGCAGTGGCCGCGCCCTGAAGGGTTGGCGGCGGGTTGTCATCAAAGTTGGGGGCTAAGACCAGGATTTCAAGGGCGGGACACTTCTCCGATCTTGAAATGCGCGCGGGCGGTGGCGATGGGTTCGGCCGCGGTGCTTTGCCAGGCGGTGATCGACACGTTCGCCACCCGTCGACCCTGGCGCCAGACCTGGCACTTGGCGTAAGTGTCGCGAAACTGGCCGGCGCGCAGGTAATCCAGGGAAAAGTCGATAATTTTCGGCAGGCCCGGTGCGCCGGTGAACACCAGCAGGTGCAACGCGGCGCAGAGTTCCATAAAGCCTGCAATCACACCGCCGTGCAGTGCCGGTAATATCGGGTTACCAATGTTGTCCTTGTTGGCCGGCAGGCGGAACAGCAGCTCATCGCCTATCCGCGTGCATTCGATGCCGATCAGCTTGGCATAGGGGATCAGATCGAGCAGCGCCTTGTAGTTACCGTGCTCATGGGCCTGCTCCAGACGTGTCTTGAAGTGATGTGTCATACCTGTTCTCCCGTGACTGTACTGCCCAGCCCCTGCGCACCCTTGAGGCGCTTGCCCATACGCATGAACGTCCCCACCGTGTGGGCGACGGGTTGTTGCGGGTCATCCTGGTAAGCGAAACCACGGGTGAAAATCACGTCGGTGGTCACCCGGTAGCACTGGGCGAAACCATACACCGGCTTGTGCGGTTCGGCGGGATGCATGTAGTCGATGCGCAGGTCGAGGGTCGGGCACACCTCGAACTCCGGTAACACGCACAGGGTGGCCATGCCGCAGGCGGTGTCCATCAGCGAGGTCAATGCGCCACCATGGATCACGCCCGTCTGGGGATCACCCACGATCATCGGGCTGTAGGGCAGAACCAGGGTAATCCCCTCCTCGCTGGCTTGATGAACGGTAATGCCCAGCACTTGGCAATGGCGCAACGCTGAAATAAAGCGCTTGGCACGCTCTAACAAGGGATTTTCGGTCATTCGGTTCAGACTCTGATGAATGTGGGTCCGGCGCAGTATGGACCGTCGGAAAAAGTTCCTTGGGAAAATGCTTTATATATCTGTGGGATATAAGGAACTAATGCTGGCCCCATGTGCTCGAAAGGCCAGTAGATATCTTCACTAAGGAGAAACACCCAATGCGCAAGACTTTAGCTATTTCCATGATGCTGGCCGCTGCCCTCGGTCTCGCTGCCTGCGACAAGAAATCCGAAAACAAAGCCCAAGATGCCGCCGCGCACTCTGAGCAAGCTCAGAAAGATATGGCTGCAGCACAGGATAAAGTGAACGAAGCTGCGAAAGAAAACGGCGATGCTGCCAAAGCTCAGGCCGAATCGAACAAAGCCGCAGCACAAGAAGCAGCACCTGCTACCCCAGCAACCGGTTCTTGATACCGGGGCTTGAAATAGCTTGGCTGCAAAAAGAAAGCCCGCTTAGATAGCGGGCTTTACTTTGTCTGCTGTTGGCGCGCAGTGCGATAAACCGGCGCTATGCCTGCAGCGCTTTACGCCACCGGGTCTTTGCCCACGTCCGGCAGCGACGTATCGGTCTGCGTATACACCATCACTTGCAGTACGTCGGAATGAAACTCTCGGCGATACAGCACCAATACCACCCCGGCGCTCATCGACATGAACAGCCAGGGACTGACAAACCATGCCAGCATGGTCATCCCGAAGTAATAAGCGCGCAGGCCAAAGTTGAACTGGTTAGCCGCCATCGAAATCACCCGCGCCGCCCGCAGGGCAAACGCCTTGCGCTCCTGCTCCGACACGTGCCGCTCACCGATCATCGGCGCCGACCCCACCAGCACCGCGGCAAAGTTGTACTGGCGCATGCACCAGCTGAACGTGAAGAACGCGTAGACGAACACCAGTGCCAGGCACAGCAGCTTGATCTCCGACATACCCTGGGATGCCTGCTGCACCAGCGGAATATCGGCCAGCAATGAAACCGCCCGCTCCGAGGCGCCCAACACGGTGAGAATGCCCGCAAGGATGATCAAGGTGCTGGAGGCGAAGAACGAGGCGTTGCGCTCAAGATTGCCAATCACACTGGCGTCGGCGATGCGGTTGTCACGCAGCAGCATGCGACGCATCCAGTCTTCGCGATACAGGTGCAGCACGCTGGCCAGACAGGCAGTGTCGCGGGCTTTCCAGGTGGCATAACGGGTGTAGCCGCCCCAACAGAGGACGAACCAGAGGGCGGCAAGCAAGTGGATCAGGTTGGCTTCGATAAACGGCATGCGGGTCCTTATACACGACAGATTTCATGAACCCGGTTAAGTGTGGGCGCCGAGTTCCAGCTTGAGCTTTGCGTTACTCCTTCGACGTTAGCCCACGGAAAAAGACACTGCTCGCCGCCCATAAAAAATGCCCCGTATCAATCGATACGGGGCATTTCAATACAGCGTGAAGCCGGGGGTTACGCGACCGCTTCGCTGCGCTTGCCCAGCATGCGGTCAACCACCACCGCGGCCACCAGCATCATCACCGATGGCACCAGCCACGCCAGGCCCTGCTCGCTCAACGGCAGGTTGGCCAATTGCGACGGCATCCAGCCCGCCAGGCCGGCGCCCTTGAGCGCATCGATGCAGCCGAAGATGAACGACACCAACATCACCGGGCCAACGATGCGGCTCTGCTCCTGCCAGAAGTCTTTGCAGAAGCTCAAAGCCACCAGCACGATGCATGGCGGGTAGATCGCAGTGAGCACCGGGATCGAAAACGCGATCAGTTTGGTCAGGCCCAGGTTGGACACGAACAGCGAGAACAGCGCCAGGATCACCACCAGGGTCTTGTAGGACAGCGGCAGGATCCGGCTGAAGTACTCGGCGCAGGCACAGGTCAGGCCGACGGCGGTGACCAGGCAGGCCAGGGAGATCAGCACGGCCAGGAAGCCACTGCCCAGGGAACCAAAGGTGTGTTGCACGTAGGCATGCAGGACAGCGGCGCCATTGGCGGCACCGGCGGCGATCTCATGGCTGCCCGCCCCGAGGCGGAACAGGCTGACATACACCAACGCCAGGCCGACGCCGGCAATCAGCCCGGCAATGATCGCGTAGCGGGTGATCAATTTAGGCGATTCGACACCACGGGAACGGATCGCGTTGACGATCACGATACCGAACACCAGCGCGCCCAGGGTATCCATGGTCAGGTAACCATTGATAAAGCCTTGGGAGAACGGCGCGGCCACGTATTCCGGGTTGGCGACGCCCACGTCACCGGCCGGCAAGGCAAACGCGGCGATACCAAGGATGGACAGCGCGATGATTTTCAGCGGTGCCAGGAAACGGCCCACGGTGTCCAACAGACGGCCCGGGTACAGGGAGACGAAAAACACCACCAGAAAGTACACCGAGCTGTAGAGGAACAGCGCCAGCGGGCTTTCACCGGTCAACGGCGCCAGGCCCACTTCAAAGGACACGGTCGCAGTACGCGGGGTGGCGAACAGCGGCCCTACCGCCAGATACGCTGCCGCCGCCAGCAGGCCACCGGCGATCTTACCGATCGGGCTGCTTAACGCATCCATACCACCACCGACCTTGGCCAGGGCGATCACGGTGACCACCGGGAGCCCGACTGCGGTGATCAGGAAACCCAACGCCGCCATCCAGACATGGGGCCCGGACTGCAAACCAACGATAGGCGGGAAGATGATGTTGCCGGCCCCTACAAACAGGGCAAAAGTCATGAAGCCCAACGCCAGGATGTCCTGACTTTTCAACACTTTCATTTGAGGAAATACCACACTACTGAATCGGAATTTAGAGAGGGCTTCCCTATGGATGAGGGAAATGCTGCCGGCCCTTGTGGGCACCGACCGGTCTAGCGCGCGGCTTCCTTTTGGGATGCGAGCGCCTAAAGAGGCGGCAAGGTTACAGAATTTGGCCGATAAACGCACTGTTGCAGGGCGAACTGTCCGATAAGCGACATTGGAATGTCGTGTTTTCATACTTAATGTGGCGATACAGACAAAAAATGTGGGAGGGAACTTGCTCCCGATAGCGGAGGTTCAATCACATCATCAGTGACTGAGCCACCGCTATCGGAGCAAGCCCCCTCCCACATGGGACCACGTACATTTCAATAAATGGGCCGCCCAGAATGCACAAAGGCCACCCGAAGGTGGCCTTTGCTGGTGAAGCGTCAGTTAAGCGCGAGGCTTACTTGACTGCCCAACCGGTCAGCTCGGCCAAGGCCTTGCCGATGTCTGCCAGCGAACGCACGGTTTTTACGCCTGCGTCTTGCAGTGCAGCGAATTTCTCGTCTGCAGTGCCTTTGCCGCCAGAGATGATTGCGCCAGCATGGCCCATGCGCTTGCCAGCAGGGGCAGTCACACCAGCGATGTAGGAAACAACCGGCTTGGTCACGTGGGCCTTGATGTAGGCAGCCGCTTCTTCTTCAGCCGAACCGCCGATCTCACCGATCATGACGATCGCTTCGGTCTTCGGGTCTTCCTGGAACAGCTTCAGGATGTCGATGAAGTTCGAGCCTGGGATCGGGTCACCGCCGATGCCGACGCAAGTCGACTGACCGAAACCGGCGTCAGTGGTCTGCTTCACAGCTTCGTAGGTCAGGGTGCCGGAACGGGAAACGATACCGACTTTACCTGGCAAGTGAATGTGACCTGGCATGATGCCGATCTTGCATTCGCCTGGAGTGATCACGCCTGGGCAGTTAGGGCCGATCAGGACTACGCCCAGCTCGTCGCACTTAACTTTAGCGTCCAGCATGTCCAGGGTAGGAATGCCTTCGGTGATGCACACGATCAGCTTGATGCCGCCGAATGCCGCTTCCAGGATCGAGTCCTTGCAGAAAGGAGCTGGAACGTAGATCACGCTGGCGGTGGCGCCAGTGGCAGCTACAGCGTCTTTCACGGTGTTGAACACTGGCAGGCCCAGGTGCTCGGTGCCGCCTTTGCCCGGGGTTACGCCGCCAACCATCTTGGTGCCGTATTCGATGGCTTGCTGGGTGTGGAAACTACCTTGCGAACCGGTAATACCCTGGCAGATAACTTTGGTGTCTTTATTGATCAGGACGCTCATTATTTGCCCTCCGCAGCTTTGACAACTTGTTGAGCAGCGTCGGTCAGGCTGGTAGCCGCGATGATGTTCAAACCGCTTTCTGCCAGTACTTTAGCGCCCAGTTCAGCATTGTTGCCTTCAAGGCGAACAACAACCGGGATTTTAACGCCGACTTCTTTCACTGCACCGATGATGCCTTCGGCAATCATGTCGCAACGAACGATGCCGCCGAAGATGTTGACCAGTACTGCAGCGACGTTGGAGTCGGACAGGATGATCTTGAAGGCTTCGGTTACGCGTTCTTTGGTAGCACCACCGCCCACGTCGAGGAAGTTGGCTGGTTTGCCGCCATGCAGGTTGACGATGTCCATGGTACCCATGGCCAGGCCGGCACCGTTGACCATGCAACCGATGTTACCTTCCAGGGCTACGTAGTTCAGTTCGAACTTGGCAGCGTGCGCTTCGCGCGGATCGTCCTGGGACGGATCGTGGAAAGTCTTCAGCTTAGGCTGACGGTACATGGCGTTGGCGTCGATGTTGATCTTGGCGTCGAGGCAGTGCAGATCGCCATCAGCCTTGATCACCAGCGGGTTCACTTCCAGCAGGGCCAGATCGTGATCCTGGAACAGCTTGGCCAGACCTACAAAGATCTTGGCGAACTGGGCAACTTGCTTGCCTTCCAGGCCCAGCTGGAAAGCCAGCTCGCGACCCTGGAATGGCTGGGCGCCAACCAGTGGATCGATAGTGGCTTTCAGGATTTTTTCTGGGGTTTCGTGAGCGATCTTCTCGATGTCCACGCCACCTTCGGTGGAAGCCATGAACACGATGCGACGGCTCGAACGGTCAACGACAGCGCCCAGGTACAGCTCTTTAGCGATATCAGTGCACGATTCAACCAGGATCTTGGTGACTGGCTGGCCATTGGCATCAGTCTGGTAAGTCACCAGACGCTTGCCCAGCCACTGCTGTGCGAAGGCCTTGGCGTCTTCTTTGCTGCGAACCAGCTTAACGCCGCCCGCTTTACCGCGACCACCAGCGTGGACCTGGGCTTTGACAACCCACTCGGTGCCGCCGATTTTGTCGCAAGCTTCTGCTGCTGCTTCCGGGGTGTCTACTGCGTAGCCCTTGGAAACTGGCAGGCCGTATTCAGCGAACAGCTGCTTACCCTGATACTCGTGAAGATTCATGCTTTTTACCGTCTTCGTTAGGTACTGCGCATTCGGCGCTGCGCTCATTATGAGTGCCGCGCCACCTGTGACTGCTGCTTACGCAACTTGCCGGACTCAAGCCCGGTCAAGCTGCGCAAGACTGCGTCCAGCGGATATTCCGCGGTGAGTCTTGCGCGCAAGGCTCACGACGGGCAACCGCCGTGGTTTCTTATTATCTCGTTTTAGCGCTTCTTCTTGTTCGCGATGTGAATGGCATGACCATTCACTGCCAGCGCGGCTTCGTGCAATGCTTCGGACAGGGTCGGATGGGAGAAAACCATCATGCCGATGTCCTCGGCACTGGTGCCGAATTCCATACCGATTGCGCCCTGCTGGACCAGTTCTGCTGCGCCTGGGCCAATCACATGGACGCCCAATACGCGGTCAGTCTTGGCATCAGCGATGACTTTGACAAAACCACCGGTGTCGTTGGCTGCCATGGCACGACCAGAAGCAGCGAACGGGAAGGTGCCGACGTTAACTTCAACGCCTTCAGCTTTCAACTGCTGTTCGTTCTTGCCGACCCATGCAATTTCCGGGTGGGTATAGATAACCGATGGGACCAGGTCGTAGTTCATCTGGGTTTTGTGGCCCTTGATGCGCTCGACAACCATGATGCCTTCTTCGGAAGCCTTGTGCGCCAGCATCATGCCGCGAACCACGTCACCAATGGCGTAGACGCCTGGAACGGTGGTAGCGCAGTGATCGTCAACGTGGATGAAACCACGCTCGTCGATGTTCACGCCGCTGTCGGCTGCCAGCAGGTCGGTGGTCACTGGACGGCGACCAACGGCTACGATCAGCTTGTCGAAGGTGATGGTCTGTTCGCCATCCTTGTCGGTGTAGGTCACGACTACTTCTTCGCCGTTGACCTTCGAGCCGGTCACGCGAGCGCCCAGCTTGATGTCCAGACCCTGTTTGGTCAGGGTTTTCAGGGCTTCCTTGGACACTGCGGTGTCAGCAGCCAGCAGGAACGTGTCCAGGGCTTCGAGCACAGTGACCTGGGAACCCAGGCGGGACCAGACCGAACCCAGTTCCAGGCCGATCACGCCAGCGCCGATCACGCCCAGACGCTTGGGAACTGCTTGGAATTCCAGGGCGCCGGTCGAATCAACGATGACTTTCTGGTCAACAGGTGCTGGTGGAATGTCGATCGGACGCGAACCTGGAGCCAGGATCACGTTTTCGGCTTCGATGATTTCGACCGAACCGTCCGGCTTGGTGATTTCAACTTTCTTGCCGGCCAGCAGCTTGCCGTGGCCTTGCAGGGAAGTTACGCCGTTGGCCTTGAACAGGGTGGCAACGCCGGAGGTCAGGCCTTTGACGATGTTGGCTTTACGGCCAACCATCGCGGGTACGTCCATGGTCACGCCAGCGTGGCTGATGCCGTGGATGGCAAAACCGCTTTGCGCTTCGTGGAATTTCCAGGAGCTGTCCAGCAGCGCCTTGGAAGGAATGCAACCAACGTTCAGGCAAGTACCGCCCAGTGCCAGTTTGCCTTCCTTGTCGGTGTATTTTTCGATGCAAGCAGTCGAGAGGCCCAGTTGTGCGGCCTTGATAGCGGCAACATAGCCGCCAGGACCTGCACCAATCACTACAACGTCAAATTTCTGCGACATGAAAATAGTTCCTCTATTTAGCAGCAAGCTGTCAAGCCGCAGGCCCCAAGCCCGACTGCCGTATCCGGCAGCCTGTCACTTGAGGCCCGCAGCTGCTTCTATCAGATATCCAGCAGCAGACGAGCTGGGTCTTCCAGCAGGTTCTTGATGGTCACCAGGAAAGTCACGGCTTCTTTACCATCGATCAGGCGGTGATCGTAAGACAGCGCCAGGTACATCATCGGACGGATCACGACTTGGCCGTTGATGGCCATCGGACGCTGGATGATGTTGTGCATGCCCAGGATCGCAGCTTGCGGCGGGTTGACGATCGGAGTCGACATCATCGAACCGAAGGTACCACCGTTGGTGATGGTGAAGGTGCCGCCGGTCATCTCGTCGATGGTCAGCTTGCCGTCACGGGCTTTCTTGCCGAAGCCGGCGATGCCGCCTTCGATTTCAGCCAGGCTCATCAGCTCGGCGTTACGCAGAACCGGAACCACCAGGCCGCGGTCGCTGGACACGGCAACGCCGACGTCTGCATAACCATGGTAAACGATGTCGCTGCCGTCGATGGAAGCGTTGACTGCCGGGAAGCGTTTCAGCGCTTCGGTGGCCGCTTTCACGAAGAACGACATGAAGCCCAGGCGCACGCCGTTGTGGCTCTTCTCGAACAGGTCCTTGTACTTCGAACGCAGGGCCATGACTTCAGTCATGTCGACTTCGTTGAAGGTGGTCAGCATCGCCATGTTCGACTGTGCTTCAACCAGACGCTTGGCCACGGTGGCACGCACGCGGGTCATGGGCACGCGCTTCTCGGTGCGGTCGCCAGCGGCGAACACAGGAGCAGCGGCAGCAGGTGCTGCAGCCTTGGCAGGTGCGGCAGCTGGAGCGTTTTTCTTGGCTTCAACGGCAGCAACCACGTCTTCCTTGGTCACACGGCCGTCTTTGCCGGTGCCTTTGATGGAAGCCAGGTTGATGCCGTTCTCTTCGGCCAGCTGACGAGCAGCCGGTGCGGCGATTGGATCTTCGCCACCCGCCGCCGGAGCGGCAGCTGGAGCAGAAGCAGCAACAGCCGGTGCAGCGGCAGCCGGAGCGGCAGCAGCGCTGCCCGCTTCGATCGAGCCCAGTACCTGGTTGGACAGGACGGTATCGCCTTCGTTGGCAATGATCGCGCCCAACACGCCGTCAGCTTCAGCCAACACTTCCAGAACGACTTTGTCGGTCTCGATGTCGACGATCAGTTCGTCACGCTTTACAGCCTCGCCTGGTTTCTTGTGCCAAGTGGCAATGGTGCCATCGGCAACCGATTCCGGGAATGTCGGGGCTTTGATTTCGATAGCCATTATCTGTGGGTCCTTAAAATTCGGTTTCAGTCAGCGCGAAGGCGTTAAACAGTGAAAGCATCTTGCAGGAGTTTTTCCTGCTGCTCGGCGTGCATCGATGCATAACCACAGGCAGGCGCGGCAGAAGCATCGCGACCGGCGTATTCCAGGCCCAGGGCCTTGTTGTGGTTACCAATGCTGCGACGCAGATGATGCTGGCTGCTGTACCAGGCGCCCTGGTTCATCGGTTCTTCCTGACACCACACTACATGAGTGAGGTTGGTGTAAGGCGCGATGATCTCCATGAGGTCATCTTCCGGGAACGGGTAAAGCTGCTCGATACGCACGATGGCGATGTCTTCGCGGCCTTCGGCACGGCGTTTTTCCAGCAAATCGTAGTAGACCTTGCCGCTGCACAGGATCAGGCGAGTGACCTTGGCCGCGTCCAGTGTATCGATTTCTGGAATAACGGTCTGGAACGAGCCTTCCGCCAGATCTTCCAGGGTCGAGATGGCCAATTTATGACGCAACAGCGATTTCGGCGTCAGCACTACCAGCGGCTTGCGCAGTGGGCGAATGACCTGGCGACGCAGCAAGTGGTAGATCTGGGCCGGGGTAGTCGGCACGCACACCTGGATGTTGTGCTCGGCGCACAGCTGCAGGTAACGCTCCAGACGGGCCGAGGAGTGCTCCGGACCCTGACCTTCATAACCGTGTGGCAGCAGCATGGTCAGACCGCACAGACGGCCCCACTTGTGCTCGCCGCTGGTGATGAACTGGTCGATAACCACCTGGGCACCGTTGGCGAAGTCGCCGAACTGGGCTTCCCAGATCACCAGCGCGTTAGGCGTGGTGGTCGAGTAACCGTATTCGAACGCCAGTACGGCTTCTTCGGACAGGAACGAATCGTACAGGTCGAAACGTGGCTGGCCTTCGTACAGGTGTTGCAGCGGGATGTAGGTGCCTGCGTCTTTCTGGTTGTGCAGAACCGCGTGACGGTGCGAGAACGTACCACGGCCGATGTCCTGGCCGGTCATGCGGATCGGGTGACCTTCGAACGCCAGGGTCGCATACGCCATGGTTTCGGCGTAACCCCAGTTGATCGGCAGGCCGCCGGCTTGCATCTTCTGACGGTCTTCGTAGATCTTCGCGACCTGGCGCTGTACGACAAAGCCGTCAGGAATTTCCAGCAGCTTGGCAGACAGTTCCTGCAGAGTCTTCAGATCGAACGACGTATCGTGACGCGCAGTCCAGGCGTGGCCCAGGTACGGACGCCAGTCGACGAACAGCTCTTTGTTCGGCTCTTTGACCAGGCTTTTTACAACATGCAGACCGTTGTCCAACGCGTTGCGGTATTCGTCGACTTTCGCCTGAACACGCGCTTCGTCAACCACACCGGCCTTGGTCAGGCTTTCGGCGTACAGCTCACGGGTGGTGCGCTGCTTGGTGATCTGCTGGTACATCAACGGCTGGGTGCCGCTTGGTTCGTCCGCTTCGTTGTGACCGCGACGGCGGTAGCAAACCAGGTCGATCACCACGTCACGCTTGAACTGCATGCGGTAGTCGACAGCCAGTTGGGTCACGAACAGCACGGCTTCCGGATCATCACCATTCACATGGAGGATCGGCGCCTGGATCATCTTGGCAACGTCGGTGGCGTACTCGGTGGAACGCGCGTCCAACGGGTTGCTGATGGTGAAGCCCACCTGGTTGTTGATGACGATGTGAACGGTACCGCCGGTCTTGAAGCCGCGGGTCTGCGACATCTGGAAGGTTTCCAGGACCACGCCTTGACCGGCGAATGCCGCGTCGCCGTGGATGGAAATCGGCAGAACCTTCTCACCGGTCGCGTCGTTACGACGATCCTGGCGAGCGCGCACCGAACCCTCGACCACTGGAGAAACGATTTCCAGGTGGGACGGGTTGAAGGCCATGGCCAGGTGAACTTCACCGCCGGTGGTCATCACGTTCGACGAGAAGCCCTGGTGGTATTTAACGTCACCGGAACCCAGCTCGACCTTTTTCTTGCCTTCGAACTCGTCGAACAAGTCGCGCGGGTTCTTGCCGAAGGTGTTGACCAGCACGTTGAGACGGCCACGGTGGGCCATGCCGATCACGATTTCCTTGGTGCCGTAGGAGCCGGAACGCTGGATCAGCTCGTCGAGCATCGGAATCAGGCTCTCGCCGCCTTCCAGGCCGAAACGCTTGGTGCCCGGGTATTTGGTGCCCAGGTATTTTTCGAGGCCTTCGGCTGCGGTCACGCGCTCAAGCAGGTGGCTGCGCACATCGGCAGACAACACCGGACGGCCACGCACGCCTTCCAGGCGATGCTGGAACCAGTGACGCTGTTCGGAGTCGGTGATGTGCGTGAACTCAGCGCCAATGGTGCGGCAATATGTCTGCTGCAACGCTTCGTGAATTTCGCGTAGGCTCGCTTCCTCTTTGCCGATGAACAGGTCTCCGGCACGGAAGGTCGTATCAAGATCGGCATTGGTCAAGCCGTAATGATTGATCGACAGGTCTGCAGGTGCAGGACGCTTCCAGAGCCCCAGCGGGTCGAGCTGGGCCGCCTGGTGGCCGCGCATACGGTAGGCCTGGATCAGTCGCAGTACTTCAACTTGCTTCTTCTCATGCTCACTGCTCACGCTTCCGGCGGAAACCGGTTGGGCGCGGCGCTGGTTCTTTGCCAGCAGCACGAACTGATCGCGAATTGTTGCGTGCGATACATCGGTGGCAGCGTTGCCGTCTGAAGACAACGTCTGAAATTTGGTGCGCC